>AERA01024063.1_pt1 | contig 85801 bp, 55 predicted proteins | sample 267968 | NCBI WGS metagenome assembly AERA01 (sample SAMN02954363, study PRJNA61401) | activated sludge metagenome | biome: terrestrial; feature: wastewater treatment plant; material: activated biomass; isolation source: activated biomass of an industrial wastewater treatment plant | reverse complement strand
ATCTTTCAAACGAAAACCACGCCAAATTATTTACAAGCCTGGCGATTAAAGGCAATACGCTTTTTGTCCATCACCTGAAGAAGAAATCCCTTCACGGGCCGCTTCAGATCATCACGAATCGTCCAGGTTTTGTCCCGCTGGATTTTGTGTATGAAGATGCTCCACCCAAGATCGGAGCCACGCTCTGTGCGCACGCTAAAGCCGCATTGCAGGAAGGGACTTGTCGGGGTTGCTTTGATAAATCGATCTCTCCGGCACCGCATGTTTGTCCGCTGGGATTCTGGGGACTCCGACAAGTCATTGAGCGGTCTGCACTCGAATACAGAAATCAGAACGCGTCAGACTACCTGATCCAGGCTCAGCCGACTTCGGCCAGGAATGCACTCGATGTGTTGAATACGACCTTGTTTGCGACCAGTGACCGGATCGATGGCGTGGTATCGGGCATTACTGAAGAGGTGTCGAAAACGATCAAATTGAACTCCAGGGTAAGCCTGGAGGCGGAAGACTGGGATCAATGGAGGAAGATTACGCAGGAGAATAATCCGGACAGTATGATCCTGATCGTCCATGTCGAAAATAATGAGGAAGTGAATGAGGATCAAATCGAAATTGGCCATGATCAATTCCTGCTTCAGAATTATTTTGATGTCAACCTGATCAAGCCATTGTCGGAAAAAAGATCACCGTTTATCATTATTGTCGGATGTGAGACCAGCGATCTGAACAAACCCGGATTTGATATCAGCAGTAAACTGATCCATGAGGGAGCAGCTATCGTGCTTTCGAACTTCACCAAGATCAGTGGCCGGAAAGCAGGCCCTTTGGTGATCCGGCTCATCGAGTTTCTCAAAGCGCATGAATCCGAAGATATTTACCTGGGACACGTATTACTGAAGCTCAGACAACAACTGGTTGCTGAAGGCATCATCACCGGACTCACCCTGATTGCGCATGGAGACGCTGACTGGAAAATAAAATCCTGAAAAAATGTATAAGATCCATTTGTTGCCGGCTACGTTTGGAGACTCAATCCTCATTGAATACGGGACCCGTCAGCAACCGCATTTTATCCTGATCGATGGTGGACCCTATTATGTCTTTGATGAGCTTTGGGCTGCCATGCTGCGGGTCGCTCCCAATATCACAGAACTTGAATTATTGGTCATTACGCATATCGATATTGATCACATTGATGGCATCGTGAAATTGCTGAACCAGACCAACCTGCCGTTTACGATCAAGGACATTTGGTTCAATGGGCGCGCGCAATTAGAGCGAGCTGTGGAAATTGCAAAGGATGATACGCTTGGTTCTCTCCAGGGCGAATATATTTCCATCCTGATCCGGGATCACGGGTATCCGCATAATCTGTCGTTTCACGGTGAGCCCGCTTGTGTACAAAAGTACCAGGAGCTGCCTGAAATCAGCCTTGACGGGGGTATGAAGATCCGGTTACTCGCACCCGGCATCAGGGAGCTGATTGATTTGATCCCCGTATGGGACAAGGAACTGAAGGGTCGTGATATCGAGGAAGAATGGCTGGAAGATGACCGCTATGCTGATACACTGGGAGATCAGATTGAGACCTGGCAGGAACTGGAGTTTGAAGGTGACGATAGTGAAGCGAATTGCAGCAGTATCGCGTTTATAGCGACCTATCAGAACAAGTCCTGTCTTTTTGCAGGTGATTCACCCACCCCTATTTTATTGAAAGGAGTGAATGCGCTGCTGGATCAATACGGTGACGACAAATTAAAACTGGATGCCTGGAAGCTCGCGCATCATGGGAGCAAGAAAAGCACCCAGGAACCCATCATGAAAATGCTCCATTGTAAGAAAATCCTGGTCTCCTCGGATGGAAAGCGGTACAAGCACCCGGATGCACCGGTCATCGCCAAATTGATAAAACATAATGGTCCGGGCATACACTTTTACTTTAATTATAAAACGGATCATAATAAGATGTGGAGCAATTCGGCATGGAAACAAAATCATCGATATAAAGCCTCCTACCCCAAAAAGGTGGCTGAGCCCGGAATCTCAATTGTCATCGCCCGATAATCTACAACTGAAATGGCTGAAAAACCACCTATCACCAATTGCCACACTCACATATTTACAGGGGATCATGTGCCGCCCTATCTTGCGAAAACCTTTTTGCCCGCGCCGCTTTATTATTTGATCCCGCTTCATGCCATTGTCAAGATCTTCCGGTGGTGGTATCAAGGACCTGCCCGCTGGAAGTATATGACATTGTGGAAAAGGATTGCCCTGATGGTTGTTGCTGCACGGATCCTGCTGGCCAGGGTTTCCATTCTTGTCAGGCTGCTGGTGGCGTACCTCATGGTTTTTGCTTTTGCACTGTTGTTCCATCTTGTATTTGATGTGTGGTGGGATTTTAATCCCTGGTATATACAGTATATCCGAAAGGGACTTGAAATTATTTCACCCGTATTTCCCCCGATCACATCCCTGACACTGCAAATGGGTATTATTCTCTTCGTTTTTGTTTTCTTTAAGTCCTTCCGGAATGCCATCTTTTTTGCAGCAAAATCGCTCTTCGGCATTTTGCGCAAACTTCCAGGCAAACAATCCAGGGAATTGATCCGGCGGTACTTGTCCATCGGCCGGTATGCGTTCCATGAATCGCAGGGTACCATATTGTCAAAGCTGAAAGACCAGTATCCAAGCGATACCTTGCACATTGTCCTCCCGATGGACATGGATTATATGGGAGCGGGTGAAGCCCCAAAGCGATATCGCGATCAGATGGCGAAGCTATTGGGCATTTATCGCGGTGCCAATGGGAAGATCCTTCGGCCGTTTCTCTTTGCTGATCCAAGGAGGATCGGTGAGGTCGAAAAGGAACTCCGGTATGAGCCGGGGGATAAAGCATTCTTTACCTGGACCCTGGAAGACAACCGTGTGAAACTGGGAGATTGCCTCGTCAAAGAATACCTGGAAGAGAATCAGTTCAGTGGCATCAAGATCTATCCGGCATTGGGGTATTATCCGTTTGATCCCGGCCTATTGCCATTGTGGAAATACGCGGCAGATCACGGCATTCCCATTATGACCCATTGCATCCGGGGCACGATCTTTTATCGCGGTCAGAAAAAACCGGAGTGGAACTATCATCCCATTTTCAAGCAGGCCATGCGGGGAAAAGTGTTATCGGATGATGTAGCAGATGATGAGTTGATCGAAAACGAAGAACCTTCCACCACCTATGTGCCACTCGTGCTTTCCGAGAACAAGAATGCTGCGTTCAGCATTAATTTCACCCACCCACTGAATTACCTGTGTTTGCTGGAAGAAAAATTATTGGTCGAAGTCATTGAAAAGTACAAGGATCATCCTGATCATGCGCGGTTGACCAAATTGTTTGGATATGATCCGGAAAAAAGGACCCTCGCCAGCAACCTGAAACACCTGAAAATCTGCCTGGCCCATTTCGGTGGGGATGACGAATGGAACCGCTACCTCGACAAGGACAGGTATTCCCACAGCAGCCAATTGACCAAGTATCCGGACATTGGTATCAGGTTTTTTACCACGCTTCAGGGCAAGGCTTCGCCCGGCAAGATTGAACAACTCTGGAAATACACAGACTGGTATTCCATCATCTGCAGCATGATGCTTCAATATCCAAACGTGTATGCCGACATCAGTTATATCCTGCATCAGGACAGACAGATCTTGCCGCTTTTGAAGCAAACCCTGCAAAACGACAGATTACGAAAACGGGTGCTGTTTGGCACGGATTTCTATGTCGTCCGGAATCATAAATCCGACAAACATTTATTGGCCGATCTGATGGGAGGCTTGAGTGAAGCTGAGTTTGATCAGATTGCCAGGATAAACCCGGTGCATTATCTCACCCAAAAGCCAGCTTTCGTCACGATATAACAAAAGTTATATTCCACACCCCTTCGTCTCAGGATAGGTTTGTCATCAACATCCATCAAATGCAAACCTGTCATGAAAAAACAACTACGCACACCCATTACACTCCTGAGCTATTCGCTCAAGCCCAAACTATGGATCCTCCTGATCCTCTTCTGCGTGGGCGGAACTACAGGACTTCACGGTCAACTTTCCTATAACATCGATGATGTAGATGGCCAGACATTGTACCTGCCTTCCATCGATGGTTCGATCAGAATCTATGACTCCGGAGGACCACAGAGCAGTTATACGAATAACGAAGAGTACCAGGTCACGATCTGTTCAGATATCTGGCTGGCAGGCTGTCCACCACCACCCACATTAAATGCCATTTTCAACTATGTAGACATTGAGCCTGAATTTTCATGTGGATATGACGGGCTTTATGCCAATTCATATGGCCCGTACTGTAACGATAACTATCCACCCTTTTATGGGACCAACGTCGCCAGTTCAATTGAAAGTACGGATGGCTGCATCACCCTTTATTTTTATTCGGATGGCTCCATCGTCAATGGTGGGTTCCAGGTAGAGTTTGTGGCAGACTATACTCCGTTTCAAAATTTTCCGTTGGAATGCGGCAATGAATTCAGTGGGTATATCGGCCTGGCTTTTGAGGGTTGTGTCACTTGTGAAGAGTATTACGAATGTGGAGGGACTGAGTATGGTCCCTATTACGGCATTGAGGAAAAATATAATATTGAGGCCACGGGCCTGACAACACTTTCCATTGTCGGAAATGTAGACTTTTTTGTTTACGGGCTAACGACGAACATTGGCCCAAATGGCTGTCCGCCGATAAGCAGTATTGCTTGTGCAACCGGGAATCAAACGTCTGTAACCTTCAATGCAGATGATTATCCGTATGGCATTTGGGTGATCATTGATGCCCTCTACGATGAGCCTTATTCGCTATCGATGAACTGCGGGTACGGGTGCAATCCATGTGACCTGTGTTTCACATTCCTTCCGCGATACGGGTCGCTGAGCACAGTAGATTTTCAGAGCCAATATTGCGGGGATGATCCGATTCCCACGTCTCCTGACCGGGAGAATACATTGTCGTACCAGTGGGATGTTTTGAATGTGAATGAACAATATACGAGTGGAACCAATTCCGCCTCGATCAATCCCTCCATTATCTTCCCGGGTCATGGCACGTATACTGTGTGCCAGTACGTTTACCAGGGTGGTAACCTTGTGTATGAATGTTGTCGGAAAGTGGTCATCGGAACTTGTCAGGGCCCTCCCGTGGCACATTATACGGCTCAGCTTGGGGTATTTGATCGATATGTTTTAAATGCGGGCAACGCGCAGGGCCAGGTGCACTGGACTTTTTCGGATCCGGATGTCTTTTTCTTTCAAGGTGATGAATATTCGACGCAACCGGTCATTGTGATCCCATATGAAACCTGTGTGACGGTCTGTCTATCGGTGACAAACGCCTGTGGTATTTCCACGTTCTGCATGGAGCTGTGCCTGGATCACCCGACGTGTCCGGGGACAACGCCACCGGTCTACCTGACCAATCCTGTGACTCCTGTGGTTGATGGCCAGACGATTGAGATCGATTTGCCCAATCCTTCCGGCGCGATGGGCGAGGTAACATATCAATGGGATTTCGGGGATGGCACCACGGCAACCACCCAGGATGTGGTACACCAATTCCCCGAGTATGGCACGTATCACGTATGCGTGATCATTACTGCGGGCTGCCGAACCTGGTGCTATTGCTGGTGCATTTACCTGAATCCCTGTTTGCCTGAATACACCTATAATGATGGTCAACTCGACTTTGAATTCACCGGTTCAGAAACCCAGCTTCAGTATGTTTTTACCTCACAGGTGCCCAAAGCGCCGGGAGAAGACTGGCTGATTGATGGTGATCCCGTCGGCGGCGGAAGCAACAACCTGACGTATACCTTTCCGCAAGCCGGCAATTATGTGATCTGCTTTCCGTACATCGGTTTTGATCAGTGTGTTTACTACTACTGTATCGAGATCTATGTCGGCAATCCGTTTGCCTGCACGAATATCACCTGGCGATTTGATGCGGAATCCGGATACCAGTTTATCCTGCCGGCTACATCCACTGATATACAATGGACAGTTGATGAAACCGGTCAGTCGTTGGGATCCGGACTGAATAGTCAATGGATCCTGCCGATCAGTCCTTGTGGCTGGCGTACGATCTCCGTCCGCTATTTTGATGGTATTCGCTACAGGATTTGTTGTCTGCGGATTTACCTCTGTCCGCCGGATGAATGTTTTGGCGCTATTGATTTTGGATTTTTATCAGAAAGCAATCAAGCTACATTCAAGCTCAATAGTCCGGGTGCAACAGAGCTGACATGGTTTTTCGATGACACTCCGCAACAAGTATTGGGGACAACAACACAAATTCAGATTCCATATCCGGGGACATGTCAATCCAGATGGATCTCTGTGCGGTATAAGGACAGTTTTGGCCGCTGGCGGATCTGCTGTCGGTGGATCTATTTCTGCAATCCAGTCGCCTGTGATCTGATCCGCATCCATTACAGCGAGCAAAATGGCTACAGTTTTTCAACGGACCAGCCCCAGGAATCGATGTCATGGATCATCGAAGAAACCGGCACAGCACTCGGCACAGGCCAGACCAGCCAATATTTTCCGGCTGGATCGAATTGTGGGTACCGGACCGTTTCTCTCCGCTATTGGTTGCCGGGATTTGGTTGGAAGCTTTGTTGTCTCCGGTTTTACTGGTGCAATCCGAATTTGTGTGGTGATCAGATCCGGTTCCGGTCACAAAACCAGCTTATTGTACTTGAAGCGCCTGACCATTTGCAGCAACTCACCTGGTATAGTGGTGCTGAAGTCCTGGGGCATAATAATCCAATTGTAACGAATTATTCTACCGCAACCGGCCGCCATTTTTGTTTACGCTATTATGATCCCTGTCTCGATACCTGGCAATGGTGTTGCCGTACCTATACGCCTGGCGGTTCAAGTCAGCAGCTCACTTTTAATCTGGCGGATCGAGTTTGTGGCGCTTCAGGACAAATCGTAGAGGTGGAGTTAAAAGCCAGTGGTTTCCAGCAACTGCTCAATTTCCAGTTCAGTGTGCAATTGGCGGATTCGACGCTTGGAAAAATTATTGAGGTTGTGCCTGAAAACCTCAGCGGAACATTTGAGGCCTTTGTCAGCAATGGAATGACAGCGAGTGTGATTTGGGAAAATGCGACGGCCCAAACCTTACCGGATGAAACCACGATTGCACGGATCCGTATCCGAATGCATGGGACCGTTCCGGGAGAAACCGCCATTTCGATCACGGACACACCGATTCCATTTTATGCAGAAGATGCGCTTGGCAACCAGGTCACCGCCATACGCCGACCAGGTTCAATTTGCTATGAACGCCTGGTGGATATTTGTGGGCGAATCACCCGGGATGATCAGGTGCCGATCGCCAATGTGACCGTCAGTTTGAATGGCTGCCGGCGATTTACCACCATCACAGATATTCAGGGTAATTATTGCTTCCGGGATGTACCTGAGGGATCGTCCTATGTTGTGCAGGCAAACAAGGACCTCAACTATAAGAATGGGGTCAATGCGGGGGATTTAAGTGCGATCCGTCGTCACATCCTGAGCATTCAGCGACTCAACACGCCTTATCGGATACTGGCAGCAGATGCCAAACAGAGTGCTGCGGTCAATAGTGGCGATGTGTCAGAACTCCGCCGGTTGATCCTGAATCAAATTCTTGACCTGCCGACCTGTGAGTCCTGGGAATTTACAGACAAGACGTATGTTTTTCCAAATCCGCAGGATCCGCTTTCTGTTTCCTGGCCAAGGGAGATCGTGCTTCAGCAGGTAAATGCGGATGTGTCAAACGCGGATTTTATTGGCTGGAAAATGGGCGATGTGAATGTGAGTAATAATCCGCAGAATTTCACCGGTGATCAACCCATGGACTTCCGTAGTCAATCGGATATTTTTCTCCACGCCTCATCGGTTCATATTCCATATATGGACACAGTCCGGATTGATATCACCGCTAACCAGTTCAGCCAGATCCTGGCCGGCCAGTTTTCGATCAGGTACGACCAGCAATTGTTATCGTTTCAGAGCATAAGCAGTTACCATCCGATGCTGGATCTGGGTGAGGATAATTTCCATCACATTGATTCTATCGGCAGGATCGGTTTTATCTGGGACGCAGCGAATGCGGTCAGCCTGCCGGATGGAGCGCGACTGTTCTCGTTGAAATTTTTACCCAGATCGCAACCCATATTGATGTCAGCAATTGAATTCGTTCAGGATCCCGTGAGTTTCTATTTTGAGAACGATCAGGGTGAAGAATTGAATGTGATCACCAGTGTGGGTCAGGTCACTGTGCCGGTTAACGAGTTGGCGGATGAACATGTGATGGTCAGTCCTAATCCCACAACGGGTATGGTGAATGTGCAGGTCGTCATGGAGTCCGCCGAAGCGATCCATATCCAGCTGCTCAATGAGTTAGGATCAGTTGTGTTTCATGAGCGGAAAGCGGTGGCCGACCCGAAAGCATTTGCTACCGGTATTGATCTTTCTCATTTACCGCCTGGCGTGTACTTTGTCCGGATCCGGACGTCCGCCGGACAGGTGACGGAAAGAATTGTTCGTTTGTAATCCATGGATAAGGAGGTAGCCGGGTTGCCTGCCAAATGTCGGTTGGTATCCGGTTACCTCCATAACTTTTTAAACAAAGGAGTTCGTAATTTGCCAGAACGAAGCAGACGGATCACATCGCTTTGCGGATGGGATCCATATTTTTCTAAACTTCCGTTTCGTTTCGCATGATGGTCAACGAGATTCGAATTGCTATCCTGGAAGATTTGCGCGAAGTCGCAGAACACCTGAAGGACATCATTCATCAGGAAACGGATATGACCTGCACGCAGGTTTATTTCAATGCAGAGGACGCCATCCATTTTCTTCCGCAGCAGCCGGTGGATATCCTGATTGTGGATATCGGTTTGCCCAGGGCCTCCGGCATAGAGGCTATTCAAGCCCTGACGAATACCTGCCCGGCTACCCAATACTGCATGTTTACTGTATATGAAGACGATGACAAGATCTTTCAATCTCTTCAGGCGGGTGCAAAGGGATATATTTTGAAAGGGACGCCTGGCGATAAGATTGTGGAATCGATCCGGGAATTATACCGCGGAGGTTCGCCCATGACACCGAATATTGCGCGGCGGGTGCTCGATATTTTTCAGACGCTGCAGCAAGCACCGGTGGCAGCTTCGCTCCCCGTCACGCCCCGTGAGGAAGAGATCCTTCAATTATTGGCCAAAGGCTTATTGTATAAGGAAATTGCAGATACCCTCGGGATTACGGTGGGGACTGTCAAACAGCACATCCATAAGATCTATGACAAACTGCAGGTGACCAACCGAACGGAGGCGATCAATAAATTCAATGACTCAGGTCCGCCCAAATGATTTTGTCTTGAAAGCTGTTCTGGTCATCTTGCTGGTTATAGTCGTTCATATAGTGTATGGACAAGAATCTATCCGCCAGGTTGATATTTCATTCGGATATTCCTTTACTCCGCTATCTATTGAGCGAACCAAAGCCACACGATGGATGATTTATCCTGCGATAAGCTTGAAATACAGGCTAAGGAATAAGATAAGTTTGAGTGCAAGTTATTTATTACATGATTTGCGTATCGGACATTTATCTCATGAGCAAAGTGCACGATTTAAAGAAGTACCGCCACTCTTCTCCTATGAAATGGCAAAAATGTATGAAGGAAGGAAATTTACACTTACGTATTTATCGGATTATGTCTTTGCCGGAGTTCATTTGCTACTTGTTGACAAGAAAGCGTTAACGATTCATACCGTTTTTGAGGTTGGGTATCGTCAAGGTGAAACGTCGGTACTGGAATTTGTGATCGAGCATCCCTCCTGGCCTAATGGCTTTGAGGTTCATGCTGACATTCAGTCCAGTGATTCACCCGGACTCAAACATGCTATCGTACCCGAATTGAAATTCGGAAAGTTAATTTCCCTCGAAATGATGATAGGTAGCTTCGTTTTTATAAACTGGCCAGTTATTCAGCCATTTGGCAATTTGCAACTGTGCCTGTCGATATAAAATGATTGCCAATTCCATTCCATTGAAGGATCTGGACGGGTACATATTGACTTAACTGCAGATGTTACTGAAAAAGAGTCCTTAAGAAAGGCAGGCATACCTTTCTATTGGCGATCATCAATATACCCCGTTTTGGTTTTCACGCTAAAGCCGCGTTTCTCCGGCATGGTGCGGAAGATCAGGTCCCATAGTGGAGAAGAGACACCGTACGCCGCATCGGGCTGCTGGTAATGGTGCAGGGCATGGTGAACCCACAACACCTTGAGGAAGTTCTTGGGTGGGGGAAAGGCGTGGACCGAATAGTGAACACAGAGGTAAGTGGCGTAACCGGCCACGAAACCTGCCGTAAAGGGAATGCCAAGATCTCCGAGTAATAACCGGTAGAACAGGAAAAAGCCGGCGGCTAATGCCAAACTGACAATGGGGGGCATTGCCAATCTGGTTTTGTCCTTCGGGAAGTCGTGGTGTGCTCCATGCAGGACGTATTGAAGGCGCTCCTTTTTGGGTGAATCGGCCTCCATATGAAAGGTATAGCGATGGATCAGGTACTCCACCAGGGTGAAGGCGATCAGTCCGGCAAAAAATAAGAGTATGCCGGCAGCGGGCCCAAGAATACCGTAGTAAAAGGTTGCCGCGAGTAGAATGACGGAAAGACCATAAAAAATGGACAGCGGGTACGCGATATGCGTATGGGTCAGTTTTTCCAGAATGGGGTTCTGGAACACCCGGTTTTCCTTGTTATGCTGATGTCCCATGATTCAGGAATGGAGGACAAAGGTACATTAAAGCGAGCGGTGTGGCAAATGAATAATGGCTTTAACCTGGCAATTGAAAGTAAAACACAGCGAAGGAAGTGAAGGTTCCGGGGTGGGGGTTTGGGTGGGAAATTGGGCTGCAAAAATTACATATATATCTAATATACAATATGATACATATTATATTTTTAACTAAACCAGAGGTATATGTAACACATACCTAATTGAATAACAAATGCAGAATACCGAACCTGGAAGTTCGAATTGGAAGTATAAAGGAGAATGCTGGAGGTGAGATTTTAACGGATTCTATAGTTTCCGGCCACGAATGGCCCCGAATTGATATGACTCGGATTGTGGGGTAGAGATTATCGCCTGCTGCCACAGATTACTTTCTTTCCAGCTACGAATGGCCCCGAATTGATTGGGCTCGAATTACGGTGACAGGATACCGATTACCAATTGCTGATTTCAGTCCATTACCATCTGCTTTTTCTCAGCCTCAGCCTTTGCCTTCAACCTTCGCCTCAGCCTACTTTTTATACTTATCATTCAGCCCCATCCCTGCCAGCATCATCGTAATAGACTTGACTAACCGTCGCTCACGTGTGTCTTCCGTTTTAGCTTCTGCAACGTATTCCAGATATTCCCGTTGTTTTCCGGGAGACAGCTTGGCAAAAGCTGCTTTTAAAAATGGGTCTTTTTTAAACGCATTTTCAAATTCAATCGGAACAGCTACTTTTCCTCTACGCGTCGGCTTGATCTCTTTCCCTTTCCTGGCATTTTCAATCGCTTCATCAATGTATTGCTTGACCAGTCCTTCATTGATTTCTTTGGTCGAAGTGAATCGCCATTGACGCAATCCGCGGGTGCGCCCCTCACTGGCCGTGATCAAAACATTGGCCGGATCCTTGAGAAAAACACCCTGGTGAAACCAGATGGAAAAGAAGTGCTTAAACCCCGCAATCCCCAATACATTTTTGCCATCAAGGGTATAGGTGGGTATCCCCCATTTGACCTCTTCATTCAACTCGGTAGAAATAATAATTTCCCGCAGCAGGAATAATCCATCTACCCAGGGCTCTTGCTCCTTGATGATGTCGACTATGGATTTTTTTGATTTAACCATGGCGCTGAGGAATGTAAGTGTGGTGCAGTAAGGTATGGAAGATTTTGTGTGAGTGGTGAGTAGTGAGTGGGAGGCATTCTTCTGCGTTGTAGAAGATGATTAGCAGGGGTTTTTCATTGACCGATGGTGTTTTTGTGAATTGTGAATGGTCAATTGTGAACAATTCAAATTTTTGCATTTGTAAAATTTGAAATTGCCAACTACCAACTGTACGCCTCAGCCTCAGCCTTCGCCTCCGCCTACAACTTATTCGCCAGCTGCCCGCACGCCGCATCAATATCCTTTCCCCGGCTGCGCCGCACAGTGATCATCACACCCTGATCACGTACATACCTTGCAAACCGGTCGACCTGATCCTCCGCTGCACGGTCAAAGGCAACGCCTTCCACCGGATTGTACTCAATGACATTTACACGCACAGGAAAATGCTGACGGCAAAGTTTGACCAGTTGCTTTGCGTCCTCAATTGAATCATTGAATCCTTTCAATGCAATGTATTCGTAGGAAATTCGTCCTTTTGTTTTTTGATAGAAGTAGGTCAACGCCTCCATGAGTACGGAGAGGTGATTGGTTTCATTGATGGGCATAATCTGGTTTCGCTTTTCGTCATGGGCTGCGTGGAGAGAAAGTGCAAGATTGAAGCGTACTTCATCATCGGCAAGTCGTTTGATCATTTTGGCAATACCTGCCGTACTGACCGTGATCCGTTTGGGCGACCAGCCCATACCCTGCGGACCGGTGATGTGTGCTATGCTTTCCATAACCGGACCATAATTCAGAAGCGGTTCGCCCATGCCCATATAAACAATATTAGTCAGGGGGAAACCCAGTTTTTCCTCACTGAGCAGGTGGGTGCGAAACGCCTGTTCATAAATTTCGGCCGCCGTCAGATTCCGGATGCGTCCCATTTTTCCCGTGGCGCAAAAACTGCAGGTGAGGCTGCAACCCACCTGGGAGGACACACAGGCGGTTGATCGTTTTTCCTCCACGACAGGGATCATGACAGTCTCGATCTTATGTTCGTCATGCAGTTGATACCGGGATTTGATCGTGCCGTCAGCGCTCTCCTGGCGGGCATCGAGGGTCAGGGTGTGGAAGGTAAAATGATCAGCCAACTGTTGACGCAATGCAGCCGGGATGTTGGTCATGTCCTCAAAGGAAGCGGCCGCTGATTTCCAAAGCCACGAAAAAACCTGGTCGGCCCGATAGGATGGCAGGCTCCATTCGGAAAAAAGGTGTTGAAGTTGTTCGCGCGAAAGGCTTCGGATTTCCGGTCTGGACGTGTCAGTCATGTCGGAAGATAAACAGGATTACACCTGTACCGGTTCCGCGACCGGTTTGCGTCGTTTGATATTCAGGTAAAGCCTGTGCCGGATCAGCCCCCACTTCTGAAGGCGATGCAGGATGGACACTTTCATCACACCCAGGCCATATTTCATGCTGCGTGGCAGGTTAATGGAAGAGGCTTCTTCAAAATATTTCGTGGGGCAGGTGACCTCCGCGATCGGGAAGCCGGCATAAATGATCTGGGACAACATCTGGTTGTCAAAAATGAAATCATCGGAATTTTCATCCAGCGGTAATGCGCGCAGCACATCGGCGCTGAATGCCCTGTACCCGGTGTGATACTCAGACAGTTTATGGTTGATCAGGATGTTTTGGAAAAAAGTCAGGAACCGGTTGGCCATATACTTGTATAATGGCATGCCGCCGGCCAGGGCGCCCTTCCCCAGGATGCGGGAACCAAGCACTACAGGGTAGAGATTTTCCCCGATGATATTGACCATGCTTGGGATGAGCAACGGGGTGTATTGGTAATCCGGGTGGAGCATGATGATGATGTCGCCACCTTCTTCCAGCGCTTTCTTATACAGGGATTTCTGATTGCCGCCATAACCCCGGTTGACCGTATGACGAATGATCTTTGTGATTCCCAACTTGGCGGCCTCCGCGATCGTGTCATCGCGGCTCGCATCATCGCACAGGATCACCTCGTCGACCAGGTCATGCGGGATCTCGGCATACGTTTTCGCCAGGGTTTTGGCTGCATTATACGCCGGCAGGACCACAATGACTTTCTTTCCCTTGTACATGGTGCAAAGATAAAATGAATGCTACAATGACTTTGGGCTTCAGGTAAACAAAAAAGCCCCTGCGGGAGCAGAGGCTTTCCTTTTCGTGTGAACAGATAAGGCTTATTTGCTGGTGGCAAATGAGTTCATCAGTTCAGTCAACTGTCCCATAGCGGAATCCACACCACCTTTGATGGCGCCGTAAGAATCCTGCCAGTTTTTCAGGTTGTCCTGGGCAGTGGTTACCATGCCCTGGAGATCAGCGATCTTGGTGGTCGCATCGGCGGGAAGTTTGCCAGCGGCCAGGCCATCTTTCAGTTCGGTGAGCACGGCAGACTTTTCAGTCCAGGTGGTCACGAAATCATTGATCGTCTGCTGGAAAGCAGGGTAAGCGCCCAGGGCATCAGTTACCGCTTTTTGAGCGTTGCCAAAAGCCTCGAGTTGTTCTGGCTTCAGTTTTTTAGCAGTGGCTTCGTCCAATGTCGTTCCGGCAAGCGCCTGAGTGTAATTGGTCAAATCGGTGCTGACGGTGCCAGCGAAATTGGTCACAACTTGCGTGGTGGAATCCCACTGACCGGCCAATTCCTCAATGGCAGCTTTGTGTTGTTCAGCTCCTTTGCAGGAGAACAGGAGGAAGGGTAAAGCAAAGAAAAACAGTTGTTTCATAATGAAGATATGTTTATAGGGGGGCAAAGGTATAGGGGATTCAGTGAAAATGATAAGATTTTCTTAACATTTTCAAAAATCAGTATAAACCCTTAATCAGCTTATTAAACTCTTGGTTTTAAGCACCTTACAAGGTAAGATCCGCTACCGAAACGCAGATTCGGCGGTTTATTCTAACAAATTCTCACCCTTCAGGGTCAAAAGTGCCCCGGATAGGTTGACCAATTCCTTTCCCAGGCCGGAACTGTTATTCAGAAAAACGCAGGCTTCCAGTATCAGTTCTGCATTGGATCCGATTGAATACAGGGCAGATCCCTGATCAAGGGCAAAATGGTCCCGGACGATAACATTTTTACACCAGCCTTGCCCCTGGATCAGCAGTCCTGCCCCCTGATCATCCAATCCGCCCCCGCCATTTGCATAGCCCTTCTCTACAGTCAAACCATCGAGGATACAGTCAGTACATGTGGGCAAGAACCGGACTACATGATAGGCATTATCCCAGAGGGTATCGGGCTGGTTGATATCCCCGCTCAGGACCACCAGTGAGGCATCCAGGGATCGCTGGGACCTGTTTGTTTCAATACCGGAGAAGCCCCCATAGATATGCACGGATCGGGATAGTGAAAAACTTGAATCCCGTTGGGAAGTATGAGGTTTATACGTGCCTTCCGCAATCCAGACCTCCTCCACATTCCCAAAAGATCTGGCAATAGACAGGGCATCATTCAGGGTCTGAAACGCATCTTGCCAGGAGGTGCCATCATTTTCCCCGGTTGCAGCCGAGTCGACATAGACCACCGAACCGCCAGGCCATACCGGCAGACCGCCAAACTCATCTGCTCCAATATCAGGCGCCGCCAGATTGCGCGTATCGCCGTCAAAATCAATGATCACGGCAGGCATCAATGGGGAGGCGGCTCCATTCAATAATGTATTGCTGACATGAAGGTCAGTGGAGGATGCATATAGTGGATCAATTTGCAGACTGTGAAGATCCTGGCCGGATTCGGCTTGCCAACCGGCCAGTGTGTTGTGGTTGACATTTCCAATGATGAGCGGTGTACCGATCGAATAAAATGCATTGTAGTCTGATACCACATCCTGCAACGAAGCCGCCTTGCCGGCGCCGAGGTTGGTCATGATATTATTCATCATTTCCATATTCGTATTCTGCCGGGCGTAGAGGCTGATGCCGGCGGCCAGGGCATTGGACGAATGGATGGTATTGTGCCAAAGCCGGACGACGTCACAATATTCAATATGGACCGCCCAGCTACTGGAGATGCTGCCGCCGAGGTTGACCATATTATTGACTATGTACATGGTGTCCTCGCCGAAAGAAAAATTGTAATTGTATCCAAAGATCCTGAGCCCATACCAACCGAGAGGAATATGGATACCATTTTCATGAATCCGCACGTCGCCGTATGACACGGACGTTTCCATGCCCACTACCCCACTGGCCGGGCAGAAGATCTGATTCCCTGAAACGTCCATTCCAAACGTCCTGTTGAGATAGATCCCATATTTATAGGCGCTATCGATGAGGTTATCGGAAATGGTAATATCATAGACATACGAGCTGGCGCCGGGCAACGTGTAAATGCCATAACTGCCTTTGGTGATTTGATTATTCCGTATCCGAAAATCGTGTTTCGCCCCTGTATTAATATTTAATGCAGCACCGTAGCCCACGGTCATATTACAGGATGAGCCCAGGATGACACATTCTTCAATGCGAATGTCGGAGCAAAACGAGGTGATATAAAAGACATTCGCACATGCTGCGCCGGTTACGGCAAACGTCAGATCTCTGAAATAGAGCCGGATCACATTATTGATCTCAACCAGCCTGTTGGTTGTTCCGCTGGCATATGTTTTTGTGATCGTGACGTCAGCGGCATTGCCGGATTCTGATGTAAAGACGGCATACCCGCCTGTTGTGCTGGAGAAATGTCCGAAGTCCAGTTCTTCAGGATAAGTACCACTTCGGATTTCAAAGATGACGCTGTCGCACACGCCAAATGCTTCCAGGTCATCGATAGCATCCTGGATAGTTGTATAGTCAGGCCCGGAACCGCCTATGGTTTTGATGCCGGACAGACCTGTTGTTACCACTCCGGTGATAGTGTCGTTGGCTGTATCATTATCCTGTTCATTGTCCGGATCAAAAGACCAGGCCTTTAGATCATATGCTGTTTGCGCCAACAGGGTTTGTTGGCCCAAGGTGATTTGTAGGACGGAATTTGGAAAAAGGGGTTGATAGACATCAATGGCAGGTTGGGGGATACCATCCCATTCCCAGTCAAAATGCATGGTATCAATGATTCCGCCGCTATTATTTTGAACCAGGATCTTGATATCATCCGGACCTTCACAGCCGGTTGCAGAATAACCGATCACTTCCAGATCGACAAAGTTGCCGGGGACGAAGGCCACAAAATCCTGAAAGGTAGACCAGGGTACATTATTTCGTCCCGGCACGGCAAAGGCTATCGTGCCATCTTCATTTTCAATTCCCTGAGTCGAATAGATATCACAGGACTGTCCATCCCACCAATAGGTATGCAATTCAATTATATTACTGGTCTCTCTCAGGATCACCTGGCTATCAACATAATAACCTTCTTCACAATTGCCATCCCCATAATTGCCCAGGTAAAAGGTGATATGCAGACTCCTGTTCGGAAAAGTTCCCAGTGTTTCATAGGAGATATATACATCATAATAATCGCCGCCCCAGTTTGTCGCGATCAGATTATTGGGATCATCTGAATCGGGTATGTACTGGTTCCCATATCCGCTTCCCGCACCCGGATCGAAGGTGATGAATCCATTGGAAGACACATGGAATTCGGTGTAAGGAGTGCCAAAGAAATTGAATGTAAAACCAATTTCCAGCGCCTCACTTAATTCATCCTCTCCGATCGTCACATCAATCGGCGTGTCAAATACCGGTTGCCAGGATCCATTGTAATCAATGCTGTATTGCGCGTTCAGCGGAAAAAGAAGTGTCAGACTGATGGCGACGATCAAAACATTCCGGCAGGATAGAAAAATATAGCCGGAACAATCCCGGCTGAGGCTGTAGATCGGGGACATGAAGAATCAGGGTTAGCCGATAACAAAGCTATCCGGCCAGCCAGGGCTGATCAATAATACCTTTGGGTAATTTTCAGACCGGATATGATTTTCGGTCAGTGTAAATCAAATGGACACCTTGTTTATCGTTTACATTTGTTGCTGTCTGAGGTACTGATCAAGCCCAGCCAATTTCAGAAGGCAAAGGATTGGATGAAAAAGACATGCTTCGTCGGATGGTTTTTCCTGCTGGCCTCGAGCTGGTCATGTCTGTTATTCGCTCAGAATTCTGCGCCAATTCGTTTTGCCCATTGCGAGCGGTTTGATGAACAACACGGCCTGGGGCATAATTCCATTACCGATTTCATAATTGACGAGAATGATTTTGCATGGATCCATACGATTGGCCAACTGCAATTATTTGACGGCCTGAATTTTGTCGACATGGGTCACCTGGTCGAACCGGGCATCGGGACCATTCAATTCAGTGCAGGCCTGGGCTCGAAATGGTTTGCGCTCAAAAAGAATGTGATTTACCGCATTGGTCCGGAATTCTATTTTTCGGAATCAAGTCCACGGTTGTATTTACCGGAAACGGATGATGATGTGAAGGTCAGTCGGATCATTTTTGAGAACAGGAAATATTTGTTTATCAGCCACAGTAACGACAGCCTTTATCAGTTGGATAAAGAGAAAATGGCGATCGAACGGTCAATAGTATTCCCATTTCAAATAAACTATTCACTTTCCTCATTTGATGGTCATGATGATCATTTGATCGAGTTTTTAACAGATGAGTATCAATTCATTCAATTGGACGTCAGGTCGGCAGCCATCAAGCAGCAGCTTCAGTTTCCACCCGTGTCCAGTATGATCAGACCTTCGACAGATACTCTGGTCTGCCTGGAAAGTGATTGTATACGTATTCATACATCGGCTAATTCGATTTGCGTGCCTTTGCCTGAATCTCAACAGGATTTTGCTGGTGAGTATTTTGAACTGAGCGGCCCCAACACCCTGTACGTGGCCTTACGCAATGGCATTTATCAGTTTAATCTGCGTACGCTGGCATTTGAATCCCGGACAATCATCACGGGAGTCGAATCTTCTGCTGAAACCAAGATCCGGCAACTCCACACCGATCGAAACGGACATCTGTATTACAATACCATGAATACAGGCCTGGTGAAGATGTATATGCAAAATGCGGGGTTCTTCAATATTGGCACCTCCACGACGGACAAGAATTTTGCCAAATGCGTGCGCGTGTCCGAACGTTGGAATGTGGTGCTCATGGGTACGAATCAAAACGGTTTGTATCTGTATGATACACTGGGAAATTTTCTGGATCAGTTTCTTCAGTTTCCAAATGGAGAAACCATCCGGTTCATTTCAACCATATTGAAGATTAATGATGACCGGTTTCTCATATTGGGAAACCATGCTTTCCTGCTTGACTTATCTGTAAGGCCTTTTCAGCTTCAGGAGGTGCCCGGATTTGATCCGGCATGGATCGGCTATTATGATGTGCCTGTGGAGGATCCGTTGACTGGCCGGTATTATCTGTTTAATCACAAAGTTATTATCGCGTACCGTGATCTGCCGGCTCCTTCTTTCCATGTGATTGAACAGGAAGAGGGTTTTCGGGCCGCTTCGGCTGTAAAAATCAATTCACAAATTATATATGCCAGTCATCTCAGGCTTCGGTCATATGATCCGGCGTTAGACTCGTTGTTTCTGATCCGAACGCTTCCTGATTTCGGATATATCCGGTCGGTTGAATATTTTCCACCGGATAAACTACTCATGGCCACCGATATAGGGTTGATGCTCGTGCCTATGGATACGGAGTCGGACACTATCCGCAGGTTATATGACAAGATCGTCTACGCGGTGCAGGCAAATTCGACCCATTCGGAATATTGGTTTGGCACGGATAATGGATTGTACCGGCTGGGATCCGGGTTCATCATTTCACATTATGCTGTTGAGTCCGGGATCCAGGACAAGGAATTCAATACAAATTGTATTTACAGGTCGCCATCTGGCAAAATGTACTTTGGTGGCGTCAACGGCGTGACGTGCTTTTATCCTGATGATATCGGTGTATCCCGGGAGGATATCATCCCATACGTGGCTTCACTGACGTGTAATAATGAGCTGTTGGCCCGATATCTGGAACCGGATGAGCATGCAAATTTCAGTTTTCCATACCGGTTTAATCATATTGGCGTATCCTTTCTGGGAAAGGGGAACCGATCGTCGCTGAATTATAATTATCAGTTCCGAATTCCGGGGTTGCATGCGCAATGGGTGGATATGGGCAGGTTGCCCCAATTTCAATTCCATTTTTCACCGGGTCGATACCAGGTGTATTACCATGTGAGCAATTATTTTGAGCCGGATGCACCCCTGAAGCATTTTTTTCAAGTGCATATCCGTCTGCCATTTTACAGGCAATGGTGGTTTGTGACCGGAATCCTCCTCGTATTCAGCGGGATGACCTTTTATTTTATCGAGCAGAGACGGAAGCGACAGTTGATGAAAATGCAATTCGACTTTGAGGTCAAGAGCCAGTTGCAAAAGGAACGCATGCGAATGTCCAGAGATCTGCACGATAATATCGGGGCGCAAATGGCAACCGTCAAGCGTCACATCAATTTTTTAACCCGGGAAGACCAACCTTTTTCCGAAAAGGAAATGCGGCATAAATTGAATGACCTGGAAACCATCAGCACGCAGATCAACCAGGAACTTCGCGATACCATCTGGGCAGTACAGAATGACCAACTTTCTGTTGGCGATTTTATTAGTCGCTTTAAAGCCTATGTGTTTAAGCAACTCGGTCCGGAAAGTCCATGGCGGGTGCATTACGATGAAAAATGCGACCTCGCTGTGCATCTGGGCGCGCTGCCTGCCTTAAATCTCCACCGGATCTGCCAGGAAGCATTCAATAATATTTTAAAGCATGCGGATGCTACGGATATTCGGTTCCGGTTTACGGGAAACAAAACCGAATTTCGGGTGGCCATTCTGGACAACGGGAAAGGATTTGACGCGGAGACTGTGGCAGATGGCCATGGATTGCGGAATATTCGGTACCGGGCGGAGCAAATTGGTGCACAGGTTTATTTCAATCGAGAGGTTGAGCGTGGAAGTTCGATAGAAGTGCTGTTGAGCCTTAAATAATCGCGTTTAAAAATCAATCCATAATGGAACAGATACGGATAGCGCTGGTGGACGACAATTACATGACCCGGCAATCGCTGCATGAATTATTAGGGTATGCCCGGGACTTGCGGATTTGTCAAGTCTGTGAAAGCGGGAAGGCATTTCTGACGTATCTGAAGAACAGCGGAACACAGGAGCTGCCGGAGGTGGTATTAATGGATATCGACATGCCCGAGCTTGATGGCATTGACACCGTGGCATTAGCGAAAACAATCCAGCCGGAAATGAAATTCCTGATGCTGACCGTATATGACGACGAAGAGTTGTTGTTTCGCGCCATTAAAGCGGGTGCATCGGGGTTTTTATTGAAGGATGAAAAGATTTCGGTGATTGAACAGCATATCCGGAATTTGTACTTGGGCAATGATGCGCCGATGAGTCCAAGTATTGCCCGGAAGGCCTTACTGCTCATCCAGAAGTCTGATCAGGATCCCGCCTTGCGCAAAGAGAATCGCGATCAATTGCCGTTTGACGTGTCCGATCGTGAAATTGAAGTCCTTCAACTTTTGGTGGACGGCTATAACTATAAGGATATCGCGGAAAAACTATTCATCAGCCACAATACAGTCAAGAAGCATATTTCAAATATTTATGAAAAACTGCACGTAACGTCGAAGGCCCAGGCGATCAAGGTGAGCCGGTATTATAAATTGCTGGAGTAATTGAATCTTAAATCCCAAGGGCGGCTTTCAAATTAGCCTTATAGGGTTCTCCGATAAAAAAATTCTCTTTACAACCTTCCAGGAAAAGTTCATTGGTCTCGTGATCGATCTGATCGAGCCAATGGAGGTTGACAGCGTGGTTACGCCCAATCCTGCAAATGAAGTCTGGTAGGCTGGTTAAAATCTCATTCAATGTTTTTCGGATTTTAACCCGTTTATCATTCAGGCACACGAAAGTTGTAAATCCGGCCTCAGCCTCCAGATAGAGAATCCGCGAAACCACAATCCGATACGTCATATGACTGGAGCGAACGAAGAGGTCAACTTCGCCATCCGTTTTTCGCATTATCAAATCGGGCGATTCAGTTCGCGATTGAGCCATACGAGCCAGAATACCGGTTTTGATTTCCTGAAATTCTGACGGCCAATTCTTCCAAAAAGGTTTTTCCAGCAATTTGATTAGCGAGGTTCCCAGTATATCAACGGCTTCCTGTGCAGCTTCATAGCTGGGATCACCTGTCATAATCACAACAGGCGGTAATGGGAATTGATGGTGTTTGAGCTTTTGAATTAATTCAAACGCAGTGCCTCCGTTCAGAGTAATATCTAACAACAAGGCATCGGGCTGTAGACTAAGGATGTCTTCGCAACCGGTATGGATATGATCTGAGGATCCTACGACTTCGCATTCTTTTGTTTCAGTGAGTACATCCAGAATTTCATGCAGGGTGCTGGGCACATCCTCCATGACGTAGAAGCGAATGGGTTTCATTGGAGTTCAATTTTGTATTGTTTGGGAATACGAATAACGACCCGGGTTCCTAAGGGCTGATGCGTGATCGGATCCATCATATCTTCGTACATCGTTGAAAAAGGGTAAGGATTGACCGTATTGTATAATTCATACACGCGATCAAGCATCGCGGTCCCCTGGCCAGTGCCGCGAGATCCCCGTTGTTTTGCTGCTTTTCTGCCGATGCCATTGTCTTCAATCGTTGCAACGAGATAATTCGTTTCATCCTGAAAACGGATGGAGAGATTTTTAGGCCCTTCAGGTTTTTTTCGCAAACCATGCTCGATCGCATTTTCGATATGGATCTGGAGTTGAAGCAAGGGCACCATCAGGTTTTCATGTGCAGACCAGGAATCGGGCTCAGGCCACTCCATTGTAAAGAACGGACCATAGGTGGCCGTCTGTATAGTTAAAAAATTATGAACCACTTGCATTTCTTCGCCGAGGGTATGGAATGCCTCTCCCTTGCGGCTGTGCGCGAAAACAGCAGAAATATTATAGGCCAGGCGATCGATGACATCGACGATTTCATCGTCTTTCCGGAAGCGTGATTGCATCCACATCAATGTGTTTTTGATGAAGTGGGGATTCAGGGCATTGGCGATGGCGCTGATCTGGAATTGGTTTTTTTCGCGTTGTTGTGCATAGAGATTTACCTGTGCCAGTTTAATTTGAAGTCGCTGTCTGTAAATTCGACGCGTAAACATAAACCCCAAAAGGCTAAAGGAGACGAACAGCCCTCCCCAGAACCAGATACTTTCATCAAGTGTGTGGGGAACGATTAACTTATATATTGTCGTGTGGGCAATCTGATTATTCTTTATAGCCTGTACTTCGAGGAAATTCCTGCCAGGGGGTAAATAATCAAGACGGATATCAAACTGTCGGGTATATGGTGACCACAGGGTGTCTCCAGATCCTGGGGTCAGAAGCCGGTATCGGATACCTACGTTATTCATTAGATAACCGGTAAAGCTCGGTTCCAGGTGTACGGTTATGCTTCTCCGTTTAATGGGCAGTCGGATTTGATTTGTAGCATCAAAATAAAATTTGGCTGTGCTGTCATCCTGTGATTTGATTGATACTTCTTTACTTAATAATTGAATAGGAAATGAGTCCAGAAATGCCTGGCGCATATCTATTCGCGTAGCGCCACGATCTTGTCCTATCCACAAAAATCCTTTCGAATCAGTAAGAATTGCGTTTTGTTCGGACGACAATCCAAATTTTAAGGTTGGATAATAAAATATTTGAGGCTTGGATGGATTATTCGCGTAAGATTTCAGGTCCATAAAGCCATAGCCGGTCTGATTACCAAATACCAACAAATCGTCATAGACAGTTAAACACGCCACCATGCTGTATCCTGCCTCATCCATCGAAACTTTGATTGTTTTGTCTAATATTTCGTCTTCAAACATTTTGAACGATGCCGGATTCTCTAAAACTCTTAAGCCGTCTGTGCAGCCCATCCAAAGGCGGCCATACGGATCGATCACAGAACTGATCATACCAAAATTCATGGGCGTTCCTGGTTTTGTCAACCAGGTTCTTGCCGTATCGGCAAGTGGATCATAAATAGCTACACCCTGGCTGGGTCTGCCGACCCAAAGTCGATTGTTCTTATCCTCTGAAATGGTCAGCACGTTATTTAGCAGCAATCCTTTTTCCTTTCCTACGGTGCGCCATTTTGTATCCGCATGAAGTGGTTTTGTTGTAAAGCCAAGCCCATATCGCTGTAAGCCTGCAGCAATAATTCCATTTTCCAACTCCAGAAAATAATATCCGACTCTTCTTTCATCGTCATTTTCACGATAATACTTGGCAAATGTCCATACATCATTGTCACAAACGACCAATTCGAAATCCTCAGTCCAAAAGGCCATTCTTCCTGACCTATCGCGATAGGAACCGGGAATAAATCGTTTGAATATGGAGGCTTCCAGAGGTGGTGGAAATAATTGATTACCCTCAAAGTAGCAAAGTCCCGATGTGTAGCCAGCCAGCCAAATCCGTCCGCTTGGATCCTCATTAATGGCATGTAAAGATGGCACCATGTGGTCCATGCCTTCGAAGCAATTGATAATGTTTGTTGAAACGCGGAGTAAACCACTGTGTGAACCGACCCATAAATAGCCCATTTTGTCTATGACAACTGAAATATATCGATGCCCTGTCATAAACCGGGCTAAAAGCTGAAAGGAATCTTGACGGATTAGACGATATGCTGTATTCACGAATCGATAACCCCCAACCTCAGGAACAGATTGAACAAAAATGTGTTGGTTTTGAGAAGTAGTCAGATATTCATAAACATCAGCCTTATTGAGCATGACGGGATAATCTGCGTCAACTATTGATATTGTTCTGTCTGTATTATGGTGAAATTGCCATCTAAGATCAAGCTTTTGAAATCCGGCGTCTTCTATCCAGTGGGGACGTAAAAGTGAAGTGCTGGTGTAAGATTTGGCGGGCCTCCAGCCAGCCGAGCGATCAATTAAGGTTAGCCGGTATAAATTTTCTTCGCGGGCGTAAAGGATTTGAGCATCATGTTTTACGTAAAGCTTAGGTATTTGTGCGCATACGTACCAACTATTTAATGTGTCATTGAAGCGCCAAAGTTGAGCATGATATCCCACAACGATTGCTTCTTGCGTCTGTCGGTCAAGCACAATGGAACCTGTCTGTGGGAGTGGCCATGAGTTCCATTTTTCATGGGAATAGAGGGATATAAAATTTGGTGTTTTGACCCAAAGACCTCTTCGGTCTTCCAGAAATTGAGTACCATCTTCTGTAACACCAATTTCATCGGGGCTGAAGCGAGTAAACTTTCGACCATCAAACATCGACAACCAACCACTGGAATGTTTTACCCAGATCCGGCCGACTTTATCACAGTAAACTCCACTACATTCTGTCATGGCCAGGCCATCGTTAATGGTGAAGGTTTCGGTCTGGTTGTATTGACCAGAGAGAAATGCAGGCCATATTGCGAGTAAGAGGAGAGCCCATAAAGCCGCCCGAAGTTCCATATAGATCAAATATAATTTCTGCAGGGAGATATCGGGTTTTCGGATTGTGAAGGAATGCTAAAGTGTCATGAAAGGGGATTGAAACTGCATGAAAACGGGTAGATATATAGCAGCCTGGGTTATGCCGTGTGAGTGATCAAATTCTTCGCTTCAGATATGTGGTCAAGAGGTTTTGACCCTGGGAGAGTTTCGTAAATGAAAATGCTGGTTCTATGACAGTAGGCCAGTCTCCCATTCAATTCTCTGTCATACAACTGGGCACAGCAGATACTTTTGAACGATTGTTATCACTGACGTAATGAAACTTAAACAAAACAATCGGAAAAATTTAACAATGGCCATCTCGAAAGTCACGATCTACCGAAACCAGCTCCCGGCGCGGGGTGTGCGGATCAGCCTGGAATATGACAGGTTGTTCCAATCGGGTTTCACATCGCAAGTTTACACCAATGACGACGGGGTGGCCTATATCGAACATGCTTCGACGGGTATGGCGACGGTGTATGTGAATGGGCAAAAGAAGGGGCGGATGCGGACGCCGGGGAGTGAGGTGATACATATATAGATCACAAACCTTGATTACTAATAACATGCAAAATCAATTCCACATGAAGCTAATCAGCCTTTTCATCCTAGTGACGTGCTTAATTTCTGGTTGTGCAGACCAGGTAAGTATGGATTCCTATATAGAGCAGAGTCAGGCACAGCTCCATTTGTATGAACAGAAATTGGATGCCATGAAGGAGCTGAATGAAGAACAACATCGACTTCATGAATTAAATTTTGAGATTTCGTCGTTGGAATCGGATTTAAATCTGCAGAATGCAAATCTTGTTGTTGCACGTGACCGTTTGGCTCAGGCTAAAGAATTTCACATCGGAAGATTTTCTGGGGGAAGGGAATCGGATATTCGGGAGGCAGTGATTCAGATACAGCAAATTCAGAATGATATAGACAGAATTAATAAAATGCTTAAACAAGCGAAAGCAAATGCTGAATCCAGCCTTACAAAGATGGAATCACTAAAAAACAAAATTGATCATTGAGGGATTCTTTGTAACTAATACAATATTTGCTTACGGATACCAAAAAGCATCATGAAAAGGGAGTCCAATAGCCATTAAAACCTGAATTTCAATCATGAAAACAAAACCAGCCAGATCAGAATATTACGACCATAATATGAGAAGTGGGGTTGTTCATTTTAACACCAACTCTTTGCATAAGGCATGTCAGTTTTACAATAAATCACTATTGCTGATTATATTCACTTTAGGGTTGGTGAGCGCTGATGCCCAGGAATTGAGTTGGGTCCTTCAATTAAGCTCAACTGCGGATAATCACTCATCAATAGATGCTATTGCAGAGGATCAGTGGGGCAATATAATCGTGGCAGGCGATTTCAGAGGTGAAGTGGATTTCGATCCAGGTATTGGTGTGGTTATGCTTGCTTCGGAAGTGGGCGACGACCTTTATGTGGCCAAATACAGCGATAATGGTATATTGATATGGGTAAGGCAGTTAAGCGGCTCCGGGTTTTATGCAGAGATCAGTGATTTACGTGTTGATCACGAAGGAGATATAGTGTTGGTTGGTAATTTTTTTGGCACTGTCGATTTTGACCCAGGCCCGGAGACATACAATCTGGACGCCTCTTTTTTATCGGATATATTTACTTGCAAGTTAAATTCATCGGGAGAATTCATTTGGGCAAAACAGTTTTATGGCGGGGGATTTGATACCCCAGAGGGCTTAGCTATTGACCCTGAGGGCAACATCTATCTTACGGGTTATTTTGAAGGTAGTGTAGATTTTAATCCTGATGCTGCATTCCACATTTTAACTTCTGGAGATGATTATTCTACATTTTTTTGCAAATTAAGCTCTTATGGTAGTCTTGAATGGGCGCAAATATTGAGTGAAACGGAAAGATTTCATGGTGGTAAGGCAATTTCAATTGATCAATCAGGCGATATATATGTGACTGGCTCATTCCAGGGTGAATCCGATTTTGATCCAGGCCCAGATGTAGTAAACCTAAGCGCAACTGGATACGAAGATGTTTTTATTGCTAAATTCAATCAACAGGGATCCTTGATTTGGGCAAAGCAGCTTGGTGGCCAAGGATATGAAACGGCAAGTTCAATTTGGATAAACCAAGAAGGTCATATTTACCTGGCGGGACATTTTGATGATAAATCTGATTTTGATCCAAGTAATGAAGTGTATAATTTGGATCCTGTAGGGTTTTCTGACGGCTTTATTGTCAAACTGGATGATGGTGGTGATTTTCAATGGGTCCATGGATTTGGCGGAATTTTTCATGATGAGATATTGTCAGTAGCAGGCGATATGAGCGGAAACGTGTACGTCACAGGTTTTTACAGAGTCAATGTAAATTTGGTAATTAATCAAATTCCAGAAACATTAGAATCCAATGGAGCAGATGATATTTTTCTCATCAAGTATAGTCCACTTGGAGAAGCTATTGACTACTTATCCGTTGGAGGGGAATCAGAAGATGCTGGCCATGCTGTTTTGATTTCAAATAATGGCGTTATTTACCTTGCAGGTAATTTTAGTGAAGCTGTGGATTTTAGCCCTGAAGCAACAGCATTTAATCTGGTTTCTACTGGTGAGTATGATGGTTTTTTGGCCAAGTATTCTGATCATTTTGTTGGCATTTTCGATTTAAACCATCCCCATTCCGGTATACTGTCAACTACAATTATAAATGATAGAATTGAATGGAGACTTCCCGAGTCTGGATTATATCAAATCGTAAATCCCGACGGTATAATCATTCACCACTTTCATGGGATGAAAGGAGATGTGATCAGTAATCCGACAGGGACACCTCCTGGCCTTTATTTAATTCGTGAAATCCGATCGAATTCGGTTCAACGATATATCATCACCGATTAACATCAATAATCTGAAATGATCATACATATCCCTGATTTTAAACCAATGACAGACAATCGCATATAGCTGATTTGGCTTATAGGAAAATCTGGACACGCGAATAAATGACAAGTCGACGCAATGTAAATCATTTAATAACAATATAAATACCAGAACTCAATGCGCTTACTAATTTCAACATGCATTCTGATCGGAAGTAGTTTTCTGATGAATGCCCAAACTGGCTCAACTGAGAAAGGGATCATTCTCATCAAAGGCACTCTGGTGGGTGTTGGCGGCCTGGAAAGCAGCTCATTCCCGGCAGGATCGGGTTTTCATTTGTCCTTTAAGGATGGCACCAGTTTTAATCTGAATGCAGGAGGAGGTTTCTTTGTCGGTCCGGGTTTCGCTATTGGAGGGGATATCGGCATTCAGTATTTATCAGTTGATGGCGAGTCGTCAACCGAATTTGCTTTGCGGCCATTTGGGAGATACTATTTTAATGAAAAATTTTACCTTGGGGGAGGATTTAATAATCTCGGTATAGAGGATGCGGATACCTACCTGGACATTGAAGGCGGATATACACTTTACATTGATGACTTAATTGCTTTTGAGGGGGCCGGACATTTGCCGCTTTATGAAGGAGCCAGTTTACTATTCAGGGCCGGAATTGTAATATTTTATTAATAGGTAACCAACTGACATGAGATATTTTGAGGGCAATCAGAAAATCCCTGAGAAGATCCGGCTTGCCCCGAATGATATGCTCATGCTCAAAAGTGATCAGTACACGGTCCAGGCTAATATTGGCAAAGGTGGCTTTGCACATGTGTACAGCGTTCAGAATTCAGCGGGACGTGTTTTAGCCCTCAAGCTTACAGATCTGTGGCTTATCAGACCGGATGAATATGAATTTGTAGAGTGTAAGTTTAGACAGGAGTTTCAAACCGGGCGGATTAATTCCAATTATATTGTGCAAAACCATTATACCGGACATATTGTCGGAAATCCGTATATAATTATGGATTATTGCCCGAATGGTTCTTTGTCTTCCCGTTTACATGAGTTCAATGATGAGCATCGATTTACACAGTTGGGAGTTGCCATTTTGAATGGCCTGGAAGACTTGCATCGGGAAGGCATTGTTCACCGGGATTTAAAACCAGAGAATGTGCTGTTTGATGTCGCAGATAATCCAAAATTAAGCGATTTTGGTATCGCCGGTCATTTAAATAAGCGGTTGACATCAAGAAATTTTATTGGTATGGTGAGCCAGGTATGGGGTACACCATTGTATTCGCCCCCTGAACAGCTCGATCACAGCAAGGCTTATAAGCTGACCGCCCCAACAATGGATATTTTTTCGTTTGGTGTTTTAATGTATGAAGTAATTTCCGGAGGCAAGCATCCATTTGGTGACCATCAGGAATTAATGGATAAGCCAGCCGAATATGTCAAAAGAGTTAACAAGAACAGTATTATTCCATTGAATCATTATGTGCCGGGTCTTCCGGGGCACTGGGATACTATTATCCGTAGATGTCTGTCGCCAAAGCCGAAGGACCGATACGCGTCAGCAGCGGAGATATTAAGATTAATTGAGCTCCCAAGAGATAGAAATATTCATCTTGATGTGAGCCCAAATCATGATGGTGATACGTTGAGTATAATCCAGGGCGAAGCCATTGGACAAATTTATCCTTTGGATGAAATCAGATCAGGTTCTGATCAACCGTATATCCGTATCGGGTGGCTGGACACGCAGAACAAATGGCAAAATGAGATTGAGATTCTGGAGGAACGTACTTCTTATGTTTCCAGAAAACATGCCACGCTGATTCGCCAAACTACGGACTGGTATATTGTGGATGGCCAGCCCGACACGGCCTCAGACAAGTTTATACCATCTACAAATGGTACATATGTAAACTACAGAAAGATAAATGGTTCCAAAGGAATAAAATTAAATCATGGGGATATCATAACCATTGGCGATACGGTTCTTAAATTTACTTGCAAGGTTAATGGTTTGAATCATGACTGATTTACAACAAGGGGCCAGGATTCAGGATTATATATTAACGGAATTTATCAGTAGTGGCTCCACTGCTGAAGTCTGGCAGGTGCAGGACATGAGCGGACAGTATAAGGCCATCAAGGTTTTTTCTCCTGTACGAGGTGTGGATGGGCACACCATGGATTTACTGTTCGATGAGTTTAAATTGACAATGGAACTCCAGCATCCTAATATTTTAAAGCCTGAAAAATTGGGAGTTCATGGTTCGATACCTTATATCGTAATGCCGTATTGTCATGGAAGCTTGTCCGGGGAAATGAACAGGCGACAGGCCATTCATCGAATTAAATTATTGTCCGGCGACACACTTTTTTCAGAGTCGGAATGTCTTGAATTATTGCAACAGGTTGGCGAGGGCCTTAGCTATCTACATCAGAATAACGTAATTCATCAGGATGTAAAGCCAGAGAATATTCTTTTTATCCGCGAGGGGACAAAGACCAAGTATGTGTTAAGCGATTTTGGGATCAGTGCGCGCCTGAAGCAAAATATCATTCGTCAAACAATGCCATTGCAACAACGTTCCGCCCAACTTACGCCAGCCTATGCTGCCCCTGAACAATTTGAGGGTTGGATCGGAAAGGAAAGCGATATCTTTTCCTTAGGGGTTATTCTGTTTGAGATGCTAACTGGAAGCCTTCCGTTTAAAGGCACTAAGGCTGCAGGAGAGTTGATACGCAGCGGTATGTTCCCTGATATAATTGAGCAACCCGTACATCCTGATTTCAAGGATCTTTTATATACAACGTTACAAAAGGATCCGGTCAAAAGACCAACAGCAGATAAAGCAGTAAAAATAGCGGAGCGCCTCTTGCAAGTGAAGAGCCAGAAGCCTCATGAATTTCAAGAACACACCGGTCCTCTGAGAAGAACAGTTAAATATGACGACGATTCGCGACAGTCCCGCCTCATTCCTGATGGAGATGTGGACAATAATCCTGTACCTCAAACCAAACATACTAACGGTGTTACAATCCGGTCTCACATCAGGTAAGGGAATATAGCATCCGATTTTCCATCTAGAAATAGGGCTGGTGGCACGGAGAAGCCTACCTCATCATCCAGAAAAAGAAAGCGGAGCGCTTGGAAGAAGCCAATAGGGTTGGCCTGTGTACTGATATTATTTGGCGCGGGGGCCTGGGTTTTTATAGAATGGAATAGTAGGGATGAAGCACATCGTGAAGCCTTGCATTTTTTTCAACAAGGACGATTTCAGGAAGCAAGCATGATTTGGGGTTCAATCAAGAGGCCATCTGTAGATATTCAGAATTACAGTCGAATGGCCTTGAATCTGATCCAGCAATATAAATCTGTTCGACCATTTCACAACGGACTGGCCGCAGTTCGGTCATCGGACGGCTGGGGGTTTATAAATGCCTCAGGTCAGCTCATTATTCCCTGTACTTATGAGCACGTTTCTGATTTTGATGCCGGTGTAGCGGCTGTATTTCGCGATGGGAAATGTGGCATTATCAACAGTGCAGGCCAATTGGAAACGCAACTGATATATGATCGATGTAAATGCCTGGCGCCTTCCAGGTGGTTATTGGAATCTAATTCGCAGGAAAAACCTAATAAGGAAATTCGTTCTTTTACTCAATAACAATCATTCTCAACGTATCACTCCTCAAATTAAAACGAAATGACCAGAAATACTGAATTCAAAACAGCCGGTAGCAATTTCGGTGAAACTATTAAACAAAGTTTTCGCATGATGGCCGGTAAAGATGTGCCCAATTATTCGTTGGTCTTTCTGGACCCAACAAAACATCATGATCGTGGAGAGACTAAAAATGTGGTTGTGCCCTATATGGTCATGGGAAGGGGGGCGTCATGTAATATTCAGTATGGTGAGGAATATAATACAGTAAGTCGACAGCATGCCTCCATTCAGATGGAAGCCAATGGCTGCCTGTTGATTCATAATCCGGAAGCGACGAATCCAACGCTCGTGGACGGTAAACCAATTAATGGATTCCACCAGCTATCATCAGGTGATGAGATACAATTATCTTATGAAGGTCCAAGGGTGAGATTTCTGGCTGACCGCCAACAGCAATCACGTACTTCGACGATGGGCTTTACACGTCGTATGTCGATGGCAATGGGCCAGGCTTTAAGACCCTATCGTCGAGCGCTAATGATTTTGGGTATTCTCTTGCTTGGTGCCATTGGATATTCCGTTTGGGGTTCTATGGAGATCGGGAGACTAAAGTCAAAGCATGAAACATTACTCCTTGATATCGGCGAGTCTGAACAAAAAATCGCTCATCAGGAGGCCGAATTGGCAAGTCTTCAGAACAATGAAACGAGAAATGTTGACAGGATCAACAGCATTAGCGCTTCTTTGAATAATGAGAGGCAACGAAATGCTTCCCTGCGAGGTGAAATTGGCGCCATTCAAAGAAGATTAAATTCAAATGGAGAAGAATTTAATACCGGTTCGAACGCAAATGGTCCTTATAGTACTGGTAATGCTGACTATCCAGCAGGCGACACATTTGTTTCCGGCACATTATCTTCGAAAGAATTGGAGCAGATCGAATCCAATATCTACTATATTCAGGTAGAGGACTTTGATTTTTTCTCTCCGGATCCATATAGCCTCAAAGAACCAGAAGATCGGGTAGGCAAGGTTTTTCTGGAATGGAGTGGTACCGGCTTCTTAACATCCGATGGTAAATTTATTACAGCACGTCATGTTCTTGAGCCCTGGAAGTATCTAAGTTCGGATTGCAGTGAATTAGACCTCATTAACTCCTTTATTGTGAATGGTGGACGTGTTGAGATAAAATATTCTGCTACTTCATCAAGAGGGGGGCATTCTTTTACATTCACCAATAAAAACCTTGTTTCAGATGAAAGTGCTGACAAATTATCTCCACCTTATACCTGTGGTGAATATACATTTGTGAGCAAAGCAGCCCAGAACCAAACGACGGATTGGATTTATCTCAATATAGGAAATAAAAAGAGCAATCTTGTATTCGACAGAACTCTATCAGGTCAGCTTGAAAGAGGGGAAAGGTTGTATATTTTAGGCTATCCACTCGGACTTCATTTACAGCCTTCTTTTTCAACGTCCGAACTGAATCCGCTATATAGTGAAGCCACTGTAAGCCAAAAGGGTATTGTCAATGGCCAACTAAATGTCACCCATAATGCGTTTGTTGGAGGAAATTCGGGTGGTCCTGTTTTCGCCCGCAGAGGCAATGAATATCGAGTTGTTGGGATAGTAAGCGCCGGTATTAATCAAATAGGAATTGTTGTCCCCACAGCGAATATCTGGTAAGTGATGATTGAACTGATTATTAAATTGAATTTAATGCAATTAACCTATGAATAAGATATTGATCATACTATGTTGGATGGCCTACCTGATTAATTTATCATTGAGTAGCCATGCGCAGACAGGGGATTTAGATGGATTTTGGAAGAAAGTGAATGAAGGAGAATCACCCGAAGATGCAACATCAGAGGCACAGCCTCGCCTCAACGCCTATCATGCCAAAGTGTTGGAGATCCTGCATTCATCTGTTTTTGTTATAGAGCAGAGTTACGTAAAATCAGGCGAATCCACCAGGAAAAAGGCTGTAGGAATTGGTGCTGTTATTACTAATGGGCTAATCACAAGCGAGCATTTACAAATACCTGGAATGGAGGTTACGTATGGTGAAGCGCGAATCGGGCAATTCTCCAAATCGCTTGAAAAGATGGAAAGTGTGGGTGAAAGGAATCCGGAAAAGCTGACTCATTTCTCTTTGTATCCGGAACATCCTGATCTTAGTCAACCATTAACCACGGCTTCTGTAGTGGATTCCGGAGGAATCCTTTTTACTTTCTTTCTGGGAACAAACAATCGGATCATCACGAAGTCAGAAAAGGTGAAATTGATATGGACAGATGGATCCGCTCCCTTGCCGAAACAAGTGAATAAAAAAGACTTGCTGGGCGGGGTGTATGTCATTGATCACCAAACCGGCACCTCTCTGGACTTCCAGTTAGGAGGGCTATTAACGGCCGGCGCGGATATGGAGTTCTCTGTTAAGAAGGTAATTGTGGGTGCTCCGGACAGAACCGGTAAAAGTACTTCAATAGACGATACCAATAGCCAGAAATCCCCTGTTTCAAGTCGACGGTCAAGTCGCGGCGCGTCTGCTGATAAGAAAGGAAGCCATCAAAAACTTGAAAAGGTGGAAAAGGAAAAGCCTGAGAAAGTCAAGGAGAACAGCAGTAGTCGTTCCCGCCGGGGTACATCCGGGCGGAGATCAAGAGGAAATTAATTGAACAGCTGACTATCATATAAGTGCCGCTGATGGCTGATCCGCAAAATCTTGTGCAATCCGATCCAGGTCCTGAAGGAACTACGCTTTCACTCAGGCTATTTTCGGCCACACATACTGGCAAGGTCAGACAGCATAATGAGGATAAGATTTGTGTCATCCTCCCAAGAGACCTGAATGGGCCGGCACAAGATGTAGTCCTGCTACAAGATGGTGAATTTTCGATTTGTGTAGTGGCAGATGGTATGGGTGGCACGAATTCTGGTGAAGTTGCTGCTCAATTGGCCATCGACACGATCACCCAGCATGCAAACACCATTACAAAAAAGCTGAAAAGCGAATTTGAGGTACTCACCGGTCTGAAGGAGCTGATTTTATTGGCTCATGACACCGTGCTGAAAGGCGCCGATCATCCCGAATCGTCCGGTATGGGGACTACAATAGTGTTGGTCTGCTTCAACCAGAATAAACTATTCGTGGCATGGAGTGGTGATAGCCGTGCGTATCTGTTCAGGCCAAGTGGAATTGAACATCGGAAATCGTATGACCTTCCATTTCTCAAAATACTTTCTGACGACCATTCCATTGTCTGGTCCAGAGTGCTTCGAGGTGAATTGAATAGTGATGAGGCCAGACGAGATCCGCTTTCGAATATCATCACGCAGAGTTTGGGTGACCCGTCAGCCAGTCCCTCTCCGGAATCGCGTGTTTTCGAAATTATGCCAGGAGACCGTGTTTTAGTCTGCAGTGATGGGCTCAATAGTATGTTGGCAGACGAGCAAATTGAACAGATCCTCCAGGAGAAATCACCTCCGGAACAAACTGTCCGGGAATTGATTGAATTGGCAAATTTGGCTGGTGGACACGATAATATTAGTGTGATCGTGGCCGATGTAGTGAATGCACCACCACTCCCTGAGAAAATTGACCGGCCCGTAGCCATTACAGCCAAATCAGCATCCGGTTCCCCTTTGGGTGTAGTTAAAAATGGAAAACTGTCCCGCAATCAATTAATAAAGTGGGTATTAATTTTTAGCTTTTCAGTTGGAATTATTTGTCTGCTTGCATATATTTTTTTCAACAGACAGCAACCTGCACAAAACCAGGGGGGAGATATTATGGGGGGAGAAGTAATTGACATAATCAATTTGCCGGTGATAATGGATTCGACAAAGGAAACTGAGCCCATGCCGCTTAATATGGATGATATTGAATCTCTGTCCAAAATGGGGACGGGGTCGCAGAAATCTGAAATGGTCGAAATCGGTCAGAAAATAGAAAATAGAACACAGAAAATGCAGGATAGTCAGAATGATCTTTTTCAGCAGGTTGACATAAAAAATCAGATCATACAAAAAGTACAGGACACAGTCTCGGTGTATCCGGATTCTACCAATAAAAATGAAGGTGGATTATGAAATGGATAATACGAATACTATATGCTTTGTTTTGCCTTTGGGGACTTTACGCCTGTGGCGGGCCCGGAGGACATGTTGAGGCTGAGAAGCTTCCGCGTTTTGATTTTTTGATGAATGGCGAGCATTATCCCTCTGATTATGTGGGTGAACCTACCCCACTGGATCCGGATGTCTTGCAACTCCGGGAGGGGCAGTCATTACGACTGAACGGAACAGCCTTGTCGGCGATTGATAAATATGAATGGTGGATAGCCGGTGATCGAATTCCTGCGAATCATCAGCTGTATACCCATAATTTTCAGGAGCCCGGATTGTATCCTGTAAAACTGTGTCAGAATGAGTTTGATTGTGTGACTAAATATGTAAATGTCGTCCGGACAGAAGTGATTAGTGAAGTACCGATTCAGCTTGTAGAGGAACAATATGTTGAATCACCATCAGCGGTACCGGCCCGACCTTCAAAAATTCCTACCGATAATAGAAATGATAATAAAAAAGAGGTTTCAACCGGATCCATATCCACCCCGAAAGAGCCGGTTAATGATAAAGCGAATGACCAGGCCATGCCATTGGCTGCTGCAGATGTAAGTCAGAAGCCAATGGAGGTGCTTAAACCCGATGACGAAGAGAAAGTATACAGGACGCGTGGATTAGCAGGTATTGCGTTGTCGGCCTATGCTGCAGACTGTGTAGAGTGGGTCAAATCAGCAAGTGTCCGTATCAAAGTGCTTGTGCCGTTGGAGCTGGATGCGGCAGTGGTATTTGGGAGTCATCCGGGGAGAGTTAAAATTACGCTCTCCGATGATGCCGGAAATGCGGAGAGTGCGGTCAAGATCCTTTCCCGCGGCAGATCCCAGTTTACCTTCGATGGCCTGTTTGCCACATTGATCCCCGGGCGCATCTATACCCTCAGATTGGATCTGGAACCGGAAGCGGGAGGCGGAGAAACTGCCGGAATAGCCAATATCCTGGAATGTGATCCGGCAAGTGGCAGCAATCAGGATATTGAACTCCTGGACGGAAAAAATAAAGTGTTGTTTGATTTAAAATATAGAAAAAAATGAGTTTGCGATTAACCAATCTAATGATTCCTTGTGTTTTCTGGCTAATCATCTTATGGTTTCCTGCCAGAGCTTATACGCAATGTTCAGCTTCCATCACACCAGATCCGGCAATGTTTTGTCAGGGAGATTCAGGAACAATTAACGGAAATCCCACGGGTGGGAGTGGGAATTATATCAGTCATTCCTGGACGGGATCGGGTGCTGGGTATCTAAATGATACTTCAGACGTTAGTCCAGTATTTACAGCGGAAGATGATGGATCTTTTACATTAATATATACTGTAGAAGATAATGTAGGGTGTATAGCAAGCGACACTATTTTAGTTCAGATTTTTTCACTTCCATTAGCCAATGCAGGTTTTGATGATTCTGTATGTTATGGTGACTCAATTCCACTAAATGCAAGTGGAGGATCCGAATATAGCTGGAATCCGATTACGGGATTAAGTAATCCTGGTATTGCAAACCCGATGGCAAGTCCTGAAACAACAACCTTGTATACGGTCACGGTGACGAGTGAGGATAATTGCTCAAGTACGGATCAAGTTTTAGTGACGGTGAACGCATTGCCATCAGCGAGTGCAGGAAATGATGTATCATTTTGCGTAGGAGGGTCAGCACAGCTTAGCGCAAGTGGAGGATCAATGTATAGCTGGAGCCCAACTACGGCATTAAATAATCCAAATATTCCAAATCCTGAGGCCAATCCAACCATAACAACGGTGTATACAGTTACAGTTACGGATATGAATGATTGTTCCAGTACGGATCAAGTGATAGTGACCGTTAATCCATTGCCATCAGCGAATGCGGGAAATTCAGTATCGATATGCGCAGGAAGTTCAACCCAGCTTAATGCTAGTGGAGGATCAATGTATAGTTGGAGCCCAGCGACAGGATTAAATAATCCAAATATTGCGAATCCTGTGGCCAATCCGACCATGACAACGGTGTATACAGTCACAGTAACGGATATGAATGATTGTTCCAATACGGATCAAGTGGTAGTCACAGTTAATCCATTGCCATCAGCGAATGCGGGAGATGATGTCTCAATATGCGCAGGAAATTCAGCACAGCTAAGCGCTAGTGGTGGAACAATATATAACTGGAGTCCAATGACAGGATTAAATAATCCAAATATCGCGAATCCTGTGGCCAATCCGACCGTGACAACGGTGTTTACGGTTACAGTGACGGATATGAATGATTGTTCCAGTACGGATCAAGTGGTAGTGACAGTTAATTTATCTTTAGTAGTAAATGCCGGTGCCGATTCTGCTGTTTGTATTGGGGATTCCATCATGTTAAATGCAGCAGGCGGTGTGATGTATTCCTGGAACCCAACCTCTGGATTAAGCAATCCTAATATTGCGAATCCAATGGTAAGTCCTTCTATTACAACAACCTATACTGTCACGGCAACCGATAATAATGGGTGTTCTGGGACCGACCAAGTCGTTGTTCATGTGAATCCGCTGCCAGTTGCTAATGCAGGTGCTGATAGAGCGATATGCCTTGGAGACTCGACTCAGCTTAACGCCAGCGGTGGCGTAGCTTATTCCTGGACACCTACTTCAGGCTTAAGTGATCCAAATGTTTCAAATCCGAAAGCAAGTCCTGCTATAACCACCGCTTATACTTTAATTGTTTCGGATAATAACCTTTGTGCCTCTTCTGATCAAATTACGGTTACTGTTAATCCGACACCAGTCGCTAATGCGGGCGGTGACAAATCAATCTGCCAGGGAAGTTCGACTCCTCTCAATGCAAGCGGAGGGGTAAAATACATGTGGGCACCCTCATTTGGGTTAAGTAATTCAAATATTCAGAATCCAATCGCATCACCAACTAGTACAACTAATTATACTGTCACTGTCGAAAATAATTATCAATGTAAAGATACGGATGATGTCACGGTTATGGTGCTGGATACCCCTCAAATTCAAATCGAAATTTTCGATACCTCTGGACTCGTTCAATCTGATGGCATTGTTTGCTCCGGTGATCCCGTAAGGTTGAAAGTATCTGGTGGTCAGACATATCAATGGTTTAACCAAACAACAGCGGATAGTATTGTTCTAAACCCGGTGTATTCGAATGACACCGCTCAATCCTACTCAGTGGTAGCTTTTAATCACTATCCTATGATGGATTGCTCAACTAACAGGCACGTAAATCTGGGGGTGTCCGATAATCCATCAGCAGATTTTAATATCGAGACCTTTACTGGTGGCCTTAATACAGGGGCAGATATTAAAATAATTGATAAGTCTATGGCTGGGGATTCACGAAATTTAATTCATTGGGCCTGGGACTTGGGCAACGCAACAGTTGTTTTTCCCAATGGATTTGATCCTGGGAATTATCATGAGTTTGTAGAGTCTTTTGTAGTGAAGTATGCAGAAGGTGGGCAGAAACCTATTTCCCTTTTCGTGACAAATGATCATCAATGTAAATCAAATGTCAAACAACATATATTCATTCAGGATACATTAGGTCCGATAGTAGATGTTAATATTATTGGTGATAATGTATGCGTAGGCAAAACAACTTTAGTGGTTGATCGGTCACGACCAAGAGATGAAGTGAACCAAATATTGACAGATTGGCATATGATGATTGAAGGCGGGGCAATTATCTCACCGGTAGAGTTTATGGGTATGACCAATATTACGTGGGATCGATTTAATAGAATTGACAGTTTTTGGGTTGAATGGACTGGACCAAACCCTGGTATTGTTACACTAGAGGTCACCCAACTTAGAGAATCTACTCAGGAGACCCTTAAGAATACAGGCGGTGATGAAATTGAGATCGAAGAAACACCAATGGTTATACTGGAGCTGGATGGTAGCTACTATTGTGTTGGCGACCTTTTTGAGTTCCGGTTCTCAGGAACACCCCAGAGTATTGTTCAGTATCAGCTGAATGGTGTTAGTGCAACAGCAAATGCAAATGTCACTCTTAGCCTTCCCCTACCAATAATTGAGCAAATTATTATTAGAGTCGACAGCGTAGAACTTGATGGATGTGTGAACAATGAACCACAGGTTCATATCATCACGCCACGCCCCAATCCGGTAATAGATTTGGTACTAAATGAAGAAGGGGATACAGTGGCATGCCAGGGTGCCCCATTTGAGCTTTTCGTGACGACGGAGCTCGATAACATTTCCTGGTTACTCAATAATCAAACTGTAGGCACTGAGAATCAATTAGTCATTCCAACAGATGTAACTGATACTCTTCTTTACAAAATCAGAGGGGAACTTGACGGTTGTTTTGATGAGGACAGTGTCCAGGTGATTGTTGTGCCCAGACCTGATCCCATGATCGTCGGGGACGACAGTGTTTGCTTAGGCCAGGTTGTCCGATATTCCCTTATGGAACAAGAACCGGCGGGAGATCTCTCCTGGAGCGTGAGTGGTGGGAATATCATCACAGGAAGCGCAGGCGAAAATGAAATCGATGTGCAGTGGCAATCGGCAGGAACGATTTCGGTATCCCAGAATATAGGCGCGTGTATAGAAATGGATACTCAATCTATTTCAATTAACGAGGAAGAATCGCCACCCTATGTCGAATTAGTCTACCTTAACAAGGGCGGTGTACTGTTATATCCAAATCCAGGTCTATTGCCGCTAAGTTATCAGTGGTTTAGAGATGATGCTGAAGTATCCGGGGAAATCTACCAGGGAATCTATGTGGGGCAGAATCAGCCTGAATCCGAGCTCAACCGATATAGCCTCAGGGTTTGGAATAGCACAGGGAGTGTAGCTTGTGCCCAGATTATCAATCGTTCAGTTATTGATTATGAGAACGGAAGTACACTCAGCCTGGATCTGTATCCCAATCCGGCTGCAGATCTCGTGTATTTGAGATTCAAAACGGATCAGGCAACGATGTTTTCCTTATCCGTTTGTAATCCAATCGGTCAGTTTCAATTTGAAAATGATCTCATCGAAGTACTGCCAGGTGTGTCTACACACCCGATAAAGCTGGAGCATTGGGCAAATGGTATTTATTATTTCATCACCAGGAATACACAAACCGGTGAGCAAGTTGTAATACCAATCGCAGTTTCAAATTAATTCATGTCGATCTAAATTTTTAATCTCATGCGAACTCGCCGACTCTACGTTGTAGCTCTTGTTTTTTTCCTGGGGAATTCGATCCTGACGGCTCAAATAGTAATGAACCCGTCTGGAGCACAGATTGATCCAAGTATTAATCAAGAAACCAGAGATCAGATTATCAGCGGTGTTTCCAGCACTGTCCAGGATTATATGAATTATTGCTCACTGCTGGATGTGGGTTCGGGCACTGTTAATTCGAACTCCATTAACCGGTTCTATCCGTTATTTGATCCTTCTGCTTTGTTGGTTAAGGATTATGTTCGAGACATTTCAACGGGTTTGATCGACATAAATACTTATGTGAGCGATATGTTGACTTACCTGAAAGATTATGGTATAAGAGCCGAGATTACTGACATCAAGTTGAAATCCATTACCAGAGATAAGGCGGATCCGGAAAAAATACTTATCACTGTTGAACTAATAAAAACAATTGAAAATTATTATGATCCAGCTACAGGTCCAGGAATTTATGATCGGCCTGTATCCGTGGTGCTCGAAATGAGTTTAACAACCTCTACTTATTTTTTGGAGGAGATATTGATATCCCAAATAGCCAGAAGTAGTTCGCCTGAGGAGGAGCAAAGTGTATTAGAGGATACTGAAGTAGAACCTGCCGGAGCTATCGCTATTGAGGATGAGGAGGATATTTTACCTGAAGTTCCCACTTCAGTGGTGATTTCAAATCAGTTAATATCTATTTCGCCGCAAGCCAGTGACCAGATTGATGAGGTTACATTGGAAAATCTCCAGGTGATAGTCACGAATGCATTTAATGAGTATCGTGCTTTTGCCACCTTATTTGATAAAAAGAGCCAGCAAGTAACTTTTGAAGCCAGTGAACGGTTTCTGAAATTATTTTATTCAAGAACGGATGATCACGTATCCGATATCGATCAATACCAGAACAAAATCCTCGATGCCGAGCAATACGCGAACAGGGTTTTTACCTGGCTAAATACTACAGGTGTCGAATATGACCTGACGGAAGAAGAGATAGTCTCGGTGCGCTATGACCTTACCGGGTACCACGAAGTCCATGTCAGGGCAGTAAAAACGATGTATGCCTATCTGGATAGCAAGGATAGCGGGTATAACCGCTATAATAAAGGGTATCGTTTCCCAATTATTCTAACGTATAATGTATTTGATGGTCAGCGACAGGCATTTTTAACCAAAGTATTGGCTGCAAACCAAACTGCTGCGCCTGAAGAAAGGGTTAGTCAGGTAGTACTTGCAGGAAATTTTGATAAGCCATCAGTCAAATTATCTCCGGTATTGGGCCAGAATTGGCTAACAGATGATTTGGAAGTCATGACATCTGGCAAAGTTGGAATTGGTCTGGAATGGCGCTCGAATTTCTTATCAAGCTATCGGTCTCAACGAAAGCCTGTTTTTTTCAGTATTGGCGCACGATATAATACGTTTAAGCTGACCTCAAGGCACTCCGGATTGAGCTACTCGGAGCAAATGGCCACTGGCGATGTCGTAAATCAAGAATCCATTGAAGGGATTTATAGCTGGGACATCCGAAATCTGGAAGATAATATCCGTTTTAATTTGATCGAGATACCGATTGGATTCGATTACAGGATATATGGCCATGAGGTTTCCAGATTGAAATGTTATATAGGAGTTAAAGCGATGCCCACTTATATCCTCTCGGGCACGCACGAATGGTCTGCTGATCCCTTTTATAATCTGAACCTGCCTCAGTATGGCTTTTCCTTTTATTCGGCGGACAGATCATTCAACCTGAATAGTGAGCATATGGCCACGCTGAACAGTACGTACCAGATTGGAAATGGACCTCGAAGTGATGCCGGAACAGATATTGAGCCGAGTCTCATCATAGGTTACGCTGTTGATCTTCGCCTGGAATTGGCTTTGAGCGCCCAGTTTCAATGCTGGCTTGGAGCCAGCTATAAAGGATATAGTGGCTCGCTTATGGAACGCGTATCCCCTGATCAACGCCCTTTTGAAAATCGACCTGATCCTGGTGATGCCTATCAGCCATTACCCATACTCCAGGAATATTTTAAGGAGGTCAATATTAGTGCGTTGGGCCTACATGTAGGCTTGGGCTATTCGCTGAATTGAAAATATCAAAGGAACTTAATAGTAGCACATGACTCGATTGTTGATTTTGATCGGTTTCCTTGTGTGTCTGATCCCTTCACACCTGATGGCACAAAGAGGCGGAAAGAAAATCCTGGGATTGCCAGCACATCTGGATCCGCCATTGGATCACTTTAATAATCTGGCGGAGTATAATCAGTATCTGAGAAGACAATCAAAGCAGCTACAGGAAGCATGGTTTGTCATTAGCGACAGGGATGACAATACGACGTATGATAAACCCGATGGGAAGCCTTATAAAAAGATCCACTTTAAGGAATACTTTTATGTTTTGAATGAGACCACAGACTGGATCGAAATAGTAAGAGGCAGGTCTAATGATCTTCAAATATTTGATGGGGAGTCCATGGGGTGGGTGAGAAAGGACAAAATGCTTTTGTGGGCGGAAGGTTTGGTTAACCCTAAAACTCAAATTCACCAGAAGGCCTTTTTATTAAACAAGGCACAGCACATTACTGATATACTGAAGCTCCAGGATAAGGATCTGGTTCCTATTTATAGTAGTCCCGTCAGTCAAAAGGAAGTCAGACACGGCAATATTTATCACTACTATTTTGTATATAAAAAGGAGAATAATCGATACTTGCTCGCAGAGGAATATCGGTTGGATGCACTCACAGTCGCAAACCGACTAGTAGGCTGGGTGCCACAGCAACGGTGTGCTGACTGGAATACCCGAATTGCTTTTGAGCCCAATTTTACAGCGGCAGCATTCAATGAGCGGAAATCTGATTTAGGCAAGTATAAAATTGTGGCCTACAGCACAGCTGAGGCGGCAAGTCTGCATGCCAAAAATGGAATTATTTCCGCGACACATGCATTTTGGGAAAATGATCCCTGTATCGCACACAAATCCATGTTATCCACAGCTAATCCTTATCGATATAAGGGTGAGGTTATCCGATTCCCCATGCTTTCATCCTCAATACCATCACATAATGTCATCACAACTGGTGTTGTCGGTGATATCGTTGTGGCATCTGAGTCAGGCGTGGCACAGGAACTTCCGGAGTTCAAATATGTAAATGCAAAGGAAGATTCTCGAATTCACCGAATGAATTCGGGGCGTTTTGATATTATGCTCGTTGTGGAAGGCACATCCTCAATGGCCCGTTATAAAGATGAGATTAGAACTTTGTTTGGAAGTTTGCGGAATGCACTAAAGCAGTTTCCAAACATCCGAATAGGAATAACGATTTATCGGGATATTAATGAGCGGCTTGCCGAAAAGGACCTCGAAATATTGCCACTGACAAGCGAGCAGACGAAATTTGAAAATTTTATTGACCAGATCCATTTTGCATCCTGGCACGATGAAGATGCCTATACTAATTTGAATGACGGGGTAGTGTCCGGCATAACTGAAGCGGGGTTTGCCCCAGATCATACCAACGTAATTATTGTCATCGGGCAGGGAGCTGATTTTAGCCATAGTCGATTCAGACGTGAGGCTGCTTTGCAGGATAAAGCCTTGCACACATCAAAGGATATCATAGATCTGATGGTGAAAACCAACGCCATTCCTTTTTTCATACAATGTCAGAATAATGCGGATCGCGCAAGTCTGGGATTTAAGGACAAGGCTGATAATATTATTCTGGAGCTGGCCAAGCACTATTATAATGAATCAGAACCTTTGGCCAGAGAGCTGAACTATGCGTTGCCCACGCCGTTCATTACCCAGGATGCTTCCAGGGGATTGTTTGAATTGCAAGGGGGAGCTCAACCCGGATTCTCCTTTATCCCTGCTGAGATGAAGGGGTTTGCTGCGTCAGAGCTAAGTAGTTATGTCCTTAAATCAGTTGACGCAGTGCGCTCTTTTGTTGAGGAGTTCAATATAAAATTGGCTGAAATTATTGATCAGGGAAAATCTTTTGAATCAGGCTCACACAGTGCCGGATCATTTACACCTGCGATGTTAAAGTACCTGACTAAAGTGGTCAGGTCTCAAGGGAATACCTTAAGTCAGCAAGATCTGCATAAGCTTATGCAGACCAAGTATCAACTGTATCATGAGGTCTTTATTCCCTATCAGATTTCAGGCGCGACCCATCCCACTGTTTCGTATGTCTTGTTTATGCCGGAAAGTGATTTGCAGCAGTATGTTGAGAAACTAAAAAAAGTTGAGTATGTGGGTCAGGCTGGCAATGATATTGAGCGGAGACAGAAGCTGTTTACTGTATTCCATGATTTATTACTTGCCTTTGCCGGATTGGACGTGAGTGAAGAAGAAATCAGTACCATGAACATGAGTAAGTTTCAATCACTCGTGCATGGGCTTGAAGAAGAAGGCTTGAGATTAAATTCAGGACAAAATTTTATCATTGGACATATTTTGGACGAGAAGAAGATGTCTGCTCAAGAGGTGAATGATATTGCACTACGCATGATCAACAAGTATGACAAATTAAAGACAGTGCGAGCAAAGGGTCAGAATTATGAATTTGCATACAATGTGGGTAGTGATGTTTATTACTGGATTACCCTGGAGGAATCATTTTAATACTACATATTTCTGATGGCAAACCCCTTATTTTCGATTTCAAACCTGAAATGCGGGTATAAGGATGATCACATCGTCCTGGAAGTTCCGTCGCTGATCCTTCCAGCCGGAAAGTTGATATTTGTAATAGGTCCTTCTGGGTCAGGTAAGAGTACTTTTCTGGAGACCCTGGGATTGATGAACAATACAATTGTACAGTCTCAAGCCACCACTTTCAAATTGTATTCAAATAATCAAGCTTTAGAGTTGGTGGATATATGGAATAAACATGAAAAGGAAATTAGCCGTATTCGACAACAACACTTCAGTTTTCTATTTCAAAGCACTAATCTAATGCCAAATTTTACGGCAGGAGAGAACATGTGTCTGGCGCTTTTGTTGGCAGACGAATCATTCTCCAAAGCAAAGGAACGTGTTATTGAGCTGATGCCACTCCTGGACCTGGATACATCGTTATTTTATAGAAGGACTGCTGAATTGTCGGGAGGCCAAAGACAGCGTATCGCATTTATTCGAGCATTTGTTGGCCCCTATCATGTTTTATTTGGGGATGAACCAACCGGTAATTTAGACCACGGTGCAGCGAGGAGATTGATGAATGTATTAAAAAAGGAGACTATCCAGAGTAAAGGTAAAAGTGGAATTATTGTTTCGCATGATCTAACATTAGCTGAAGAGTATGCTGATATAATAGTTCCGATCAGTTGGAAGGTGAATGAGCAGGGTAGTGCAAATGGGTTTATTCAAAAAGAGAAAGTAGTGCATAGAATGAACGAAGGATGGAGTTTTGATTCGGGTGAATCGATTGGGGAAATTACCCCAATCCTGAAAGACATTGTGCTTAGCACATCTGTAGCAAGTTTTACCGAAACTGTTTAAAACTGATGAAAGATTTTGATCGAATAGCATTGCGGAATGAGTTAAAGTCACTTTCCGGAAAGTCCTATGTGGTCATCCTTGCATTGGTGGCAATCCTTTTGGTTACTATTCTGGTTTTGGGGCTTGCTTCAGGTGGTTTGAAGGATTTAAAGAAGCGGATGGATAATCCATTTACCAACTGGATTGATATTCCGGTCACCAATAAGGTGCATGCGAAGATGGATAGTATAACAGAATATTTTGGGCAATCTGCTGAAAGATCAAAAATAAACCTAGCGGCTGTTATTAAGTATGATCTATTATACGAACGATTTATTCATTTTGAAACAGGAGACACGATTCGTCAACTGGGGCGATTGGCGCAGGAGGATAAGGTGATCGTAAATAGTATTTTAAATGATGTTAAGCATAATATTGTTTGTCAGCATGTCACACTGGAGGAAACACCTTGTGGTATAATAGTAACCCGAGAGATGCTTGATCGTTTGGGTCATGGAGGGGATTTGTGTTCGGTAAGAAAAATAGCAATGCCGATGCATGGTCGACGGATATATGTTGACATTGTTGCAGTGGTTGAAGAATTACCGGGGAATAGTGATTTTTTAGGAACACCGGTATTGAAAAGCATGATTACCATAGATCCATTTGTTACGGGTGCCATAGCAGTAAATAGTTCGAATATACTTCCTGTCTTATTCAAAGAGGCCGCTGAGGATAAAAATTTGGAGGAAAAAATAATAAACGATCTTAATCTTTTATCCATACGCGCACAGGATACCATATGGCTTCAGCGTAATCGACCCTCGATCATAAAGAATTTAGTTTTTCCCATTGGAAGGGAAGGGGATTATTTAAGCTTGAATGAATATTTTACAACACTAAGTGGCAATGTGGAATTATATACTTCTTTATACTGTAATACAAGTGCAGAATATAATACTACTGCGTATTCGGATAATCTTGCATTTCAATTTTCTTCGCTGGAGGCCGTGCGAGCGTTTAAGGATCTGATGAAAACAAAATTTGATATTGATGTATCTATGGAGCAAATCGAAGCAGCTGAGAATTTTGCTCTTGTGAGTTTGCTAACTCGAGTCATGACGATAGTGTTGTTTGGTTTTGCATTGCTAAGCATTGCTTTTTATATCTCCAGCCTACTTACAGGTTATATTAGAAAAATGTCTCCCAATTTGGGTACTTTAAAGGCATTTGGAGTTGACAATGGGACACTGGTGAGAACGTATACATTGATTGTATTTATTTTTACAATTGTGTCGGGACTGGTGGCATTTGTGATAGGTTCACTGGTGCAGTTCATCGTTGAGCGTTACTATGATTCTGTCAAATTGAATATTCTTGATATTGAAGTCATCGTTTCATTCATTATAATATTGTTAGCATGCATTGGCCTGGCCTGGCGCACTGCAAGCAGGCTATTGAAATATACCCCTGGTGACCTGATTTACGAACGGATATAAATGGAGCATGAAGATCTGGATTTATACGCTGACACTATTGATTGCGGCTTGTCAACCAAGTCGAGATCCTGAATTATTGAGTACCGAAGGAAATTATGGCACTATATCGGACTCAATTGTAGAGGAGAAAATAAAGCAGGCTGAAACAGAGGACTCAGCTGCAGTAGTGAGGTTGCCAGAACCTGTAAAGGAGGAAATCAGAGAGATAAAAAAGGAGCAAATTGCAAGGAGTATTTTTTTGTCGTATCAGTGCTGTGCTAAAGAAGGAAGTGCTCATTCCTGCTGTTGTGATTCAGTATTGTATAAATTTAAGACATTAATTAATGATAATGAGCAAAAGTTAGTTGGAGAAATCTATAGTACCGATGTAATATTTAATGAATGCATGAAGATAAAAGAATTTCGAGATGAAATAGAAGGTCTTGAAGAAGAATAGATCTGTATCACTATACTTGCACATTTTTCCAGACTATCTCTAGAATAATTGATCTTAAATAATTAAATATGAATAATCTTATATTAATTCTGAGCAGAAAATGGTCGACCGGATTGGCCTGTTTAATTTTGGTATATTGTTGTGCAAGCGGTATTATTGCCCAACATGGTGAGATAAATCAGTATTTAAAACAATCCTCAGATGTCATTGTCACTATTCATAATAGCGATTGGAATAGTGGTTGGTTTGATGGCAATGAGCTGAGAATTGAATTGGGGACAGAAGATTTTATTGTTGCTCATAGATTATTTTCGAATAGCTATTCCAGTGGCATTTCATCGTGGACAGGGAGAATAGTTGGCCAGCGCTATGGTTACATAATTCTGTCCCAGAAGGACCACATCCTCACCGGCAAGATCGAACTGGACGACGGCCGACAGTTTGCCCTCGCCTCCGATATCACCACCGGTATACTGCATTGCGTGGAAGCGCGCACTTCCTTGGCGGAGCAATGTCAGGACCTGACATTTGAAAGGGATACACCTCTCGAGAGCGAAGGGAAGGATAATAGCCGTTTCGACACACTTTGTGATTCAGGAGATCCGTGTACGGATCAAGTGATTGATGTCCTCGTTTTTTACACCCCACGCGCCCGGCAAAACATGGGCGGTTCCAGCCATGTGATCGAAACCTCAATCGCCACCGCTGTTTCTGAAGTGAACCTGATCAACCTAAACAGTCAGATCGATCACTTGGTCTCGCTCATACATGTGGAGGAGATCAATTATAATGAAGCCTCCAGTTTTGAAACCAATCTGGATCGTCTGCGTATCCCTACTGATGGATACATCGACGAGATCCACGATATCCGTGATTATTATTATGCAGATCTGGTTTCATTAATCGTGGGTCGCGATGAATGCGGACTTGCCAATGTAAATACCGATTCAGTTCAGTTTGATGCACAACGGAGTTTCAGTGTTGTGCGGGAGAAGTGCCTGGACGATAAGGTATTTGCTCACGAATTGGGACATAATTTGGGGTTCCGACATGATCAATATTCTTACCTAAAAGAGGATGGTGTACTGCCTGAAATTGCATGCCCACATGCCTGGGGATATGTAAATCCAAGCGGGGCAACTGGAAGTAGTTCCCAAAGATGGAGAACCGTCATGTCATATAACGATCAATGCCTGGATCAAGGTTTCTCATGCACACGCATAGCCCATTGGTCCAATCCGGACGTTCTTTATAATACTGAACCAACTGGTACAGATGATATTGATAATATGGCAAATAATGCAGCCATGTTCAACAAGGCAACATGTCAGGTGTCTCAATTTCGTGAGAAGCCTGATTGTGAGGAGGAGTGCCGGATCTATCAGGGATGTTCCAATTATAGCCTCAATACAGATCTGGGACCTGGGTATCGAACGGAGATTGTGATCACGGACGATTTTCCAGAAGTGGATCCGGCATTGGCGGATATTCAGCTTTGTGTAATGTATTTCGGAGATCACAATGGGAGTAATGAACAATTTCATGTGGTGAGTGAAGACGGATCAATACTTGGCCAAACAATACCCGCTTTTGAATGTGACCTTCCTACCCGTGTATGTTTCCATATCGATCCGGAAGATTACAATGCGTGGATCAATGACCAATGGATAGAGGTTTCATTGAATCCGATTACCAGTCAAATCAATCCCGAACAATGCCGTGCCAATCGGGCATGTGCTGAAATATTAATTCGTACGAATGAAGATCCAACTGCGATAATTCCCCTAAATCGGGAATCAAGTGGTTTAAAAATGGTTTGTTCACCAAATCCGGTTGCAGATATGGGGACATTTTGGATTGACGTTGAAAAAATGCAGGAAGTCGAATTGTGCATCTTTGATCTAATGGGGGTAAGACGTGCACATCTGATTTGTGGAAGGCTGGATCAGGGTAGACACCGGTTTCGGGTTAATACAAGTGATTATCCGCCAGGACCTTATGTGTGTCTTGCAAAAAGTAGTGTAGGAACTGTGAAAAGTGTGATGTTCAAGGGAAAGGGGTGATTGGGTTAATGGAGAATTATTTCATACTGCATGATTGACGCCCGGTTTTTAAATGCCTAAAGTCTTAAAATTATTATTCAATCCATTAGTAAAGAGTATGTAAATTGCGCCCAAATTAAAACGAAATCATATGAGAAAAGCACTCTTTTTTGTACTCGCTACATTCGTCCTTAACAGCATACAAGCTCAGGATGAGAACGTACTCATGTCTAAGAATGGACACCCTATTCTTCCAGCTGCTGGCGATATCGGTCTGGGTTTTGATGCTGCTCCGCTGTTGAATTTTGCCTTAAATGCAATTAAAATTGGGGCGAATTCTGGACAGCAAGCACAGCACCCAAGCTATGTTCCCGGAATGAATCAGGTTATTGTAGGCAAGTATTTTCTTAAGGATGATCTGGCTGCCCGTATTCGGTTTGGTTTCAATACTTTGAGAGAAACAGAAAAGATCTATGGAGATAATCCATTAACTCCGTCTGATCCGAACCCAGAAAATATCTTGATCAGTAAAACGTCAGTTTCAGAATCCAGCCATTTTATTGGCTTGGGTCTGGAAAAAAGACGTGGCTACAACAGACTTGATGGTATCTATGGTGCAGAGATCCTGGTGGGCTATCAATCCGAAAAAGTTACTAACAAGTATGAGATTGAATACAATCAAACAGCTCAGGATTCAGGGGCAATTTCGCCAAATGCAAACCGGTTACTGACGTCAAAGGATGCTGGAAGCTTTACATTCGGTATTCGTGGTTTTTTGGGGGTCGAATATTTTGTTGCTCCTAAGATTTCAGTTGGCGCTGAGTTCGGATGGGGTGTAGGACTGGTTACCGGATCAAGAGGTTACGTAGAACGTGAGTTCTGGGGTATTCCACCCGGGAGTAGTTCATCAGAACGCCAAAGTTATATTGAAAGATTTGAAGGAAACAGCTCCGAAAGCGAGTTGAGCATATCAGTGGATAATGGTATTTCCAATATACTTGGCAGCTCCGCCGCACTTTCTATGCATTTTCATTTCTAGGATCATATTAACCAAAATGATAATCGTCTGGCAGGAATATTGACTGCTTTCCTGCCAGACGATTTTTTTTATCCTGAACCTGAAGGATGAACTAACGAAGCAACGTCACTGAGCCTTTATAAACTCGATGTTCGCCATTGACAAACTGAATCTGCGCGATCCAAGAGAAGGCACCTTGGGGCAATATCTCTCCTGTATTATTTAGCCGTCCATTCCACCCTTCCACCGGCATGGTATCTTCTAATAAATTGCTTTTCCAAACTTGCTGACCCCATGGCGAGTAAACAGCAATTTCATACTCTGCCAAACCAAGTCCTGTCGGTTTAAATAAGCTGACCAGGGAGTCCCCATGCTCCGGCTGAAAAGCATTCGGTGCAAAAAAAGTGACCAACCACTCCGGTGCAATATCCTTTCGAACAGAATCAACACACGTCAATATGCCTTGATTATCATGGTAGGCGAAAAGCGTTACCTGGACATTTCTGTTGATATCGTATTCGTGAAACGGATGTTCCTGATCCGAACCTGTACCATCTCCAAACTCCCAGCGGATCCGATCAAACATGGAGGATTGATTCCAAAACTGCACATCACCCAGGATATTTTCCTGATGATCCACCTCAAACGAAAAATCAGCCGCTGGTGTAGTAAAAACCTGGATAGGCTGCGGCCACACCATCGTGTCTTTGCAGAATTCATTGTACTTGACAATCAAAGCCAGCTCGTAAATCCCTGTATCAGCCGGTACGAAATCCAATCCTTGCTGTTCACTCAATACTTGATTATCCAGCAACCAACAATAGGCGTTTCCATGCAAGGAGTGATTTAAGACCTCAATGGATTGCCCTTCGCACAGAAGCGGTGACAGCAAATCAAAATCAGCCACCGGTTGCTGATAAATTTCGATCTGCGTCCGGGTCGTATCCGAGCATCCATATACATTGGTCACATTCAACTGTGCAGTAAAAGTGCCATCAATTGTATAAAAATGAATTGGATTTGTGTGATCTGAAGCCTGGCCATCGCCAAATGTCCATGCATAATTCATTCCGCCGGTCGAATGATTGATAAACCTCACCTCCATCGGCACTCCACACGTGTCTGTTTTCAACGCAGAAAATGCAGCAGCAGGAAGCGGATAGACCTGGATTTGGGCCGAAACTGAATCATCCGGACAACCGTTGTCATGGGAGGCGATCAAAAGAAGTTGAAAGGAACCACTATCCGTGTACAGATGGGAAGGCGATATTCCGAGCGAAATATTCCCATCGCCAAAATCCCATCGAAAATCTGTGCTGCCGGTTGATTGATTCATCAACTGTATTTGTAACGGCGTGCAACCCATCGCTGAGGAAAGTTCGAATTGTGCGTCTGGAGAAGGAAGAAAAGTTATAAATTCTGTCGAGGTGTCCCGGCAACCAAATACATTTTCTGCTATCAGCTCTATCCTATAGTCACCCATGGTGTCCGGTAAGAATACCAAAGGATCCGGTGCATGCAGATTTCCATTGACAGACCAGATAAAAGAGGAAGCTCCTGTTGATTGATTGACTGTTAAAATAGAATCATGACCTGTACAGAAACGTGATCCCAAAGTGGTGAAATCACTGACAGGTACCGAGAAAACTTCAACCGGGATGATGGCCGTATCACTGATACAACCAAAGGCATCATACGCAAATACAGCAGTGGAAAATACTCCGGTTTGCCTAAATACATGAGATGGCGTATAGGCTGTATCCTGCGGGCTACCATCTCCAAATTGCCATACGTATGAGTTCATCACCGCGCCATTATTGCTAAACTGTGCGTTCAATGGCGGACAACCACTAACCGGTTGCGTATCCACATTCAACACCGGACGTGCTCTGACCTCAATTTGCCGGCTGATCGTATCCGGACATTGATTGATCTCCGAAATGGCAGAGAGCACTACTGTGTACAAGCCCGGTTGATTATAGTTATGGGTGGGAGAAAAAATGGCACTCAGGGTACCATCGCCCAAATCCCATTGCACCTGGGTGACCTGCTGCGAGATATTTTGAAAATGAACTTCCTCGTCCTCACAGATCACAGGCTCAACCAGGAAATCAATATCCGGAGCGGGCAGTACCGTTATGTAACCGGTATCAAAATCAGCACCGCAACGTGATGCTGACAAAATTATGGTGAATATCCCGGGTTGATCAAGCATAAAAATCGGATCTGATGATGTACTTCCGGTAATTAACTCATCGTCCAGGAAAATCTGCCAACCTATGACAGATCCAGGCGTTGAGAAGGAGTGGGCTGAAAATGTAAGTGGCTGACATCCTTGCAGGGTATCAATCTGCATGAACGCTTCAACATCGGGCGGATAAACTGTAATGGAATTGGTCATTGTGTCCGCACCGCAAGCATTGGTTGAAATTAGTTGAACAGTGTAGATCGAAACGCTGTCCGGCGGAGTTGTGTAGATCTGTGGAGGCGGAATGGAATCCGTGGAGGTCATTCCGTTTCCAAGGTCCCAGAACCAGGTTTCCGGATTACCCAGGGTGGCATTTCCAAACGAAATTGACAGCGGAGAGCAACCCTCATCAACCGGGAAACCGAAACTGACCACCGGATATGGATGGACCAAAGCTGCTTCACTATGATTTACAACGGCGCATCCGTTTACCACATATAATTCAATGGTCACCAGTGAATCGGAAATCAACCCATCGATAAGATAGCTTCCCGGATCAGCTCCAAAAATAGTGTCCGACCCGATGAGCCAGTATTGGTTGGTGATTTCACCTGAACTGAGGTTATTGATTTCCAGTGGAAAAGGCGCACATCCATCGTCAACCAATAAATCAAACAACGCCACCGGTGGCGCTGTCACATGAATAGGTTGAGATTGTTGGTTCTGGCAACCCTCTGCCGAAGTCACATTGACCTGGAGAATAAAATCCCCGCCCATCGTATAAGTATGCATGGTAGAGCAACCTGTTCCTGCATTTCCATCTCCGAAGTTCCATTGATACATGGCTCCGGTCACACATGAATCAATGGCAATCTGGAAAAGAATGTCCTCACAAGGTGTTCCGGTGATTGTGAAATTGGCGACAGGCAAAGGATTGACCATTAATGTCACCTCATCACAAGCTTGACATCCATCAAGTGAAGCATCTTCGATACAATATTGGTACGTATAGGCTGTACCCGGAGTCAAAGCCGAAACATTGACTGTCCCGGCTATGGAATCTGTCACATTAAAACCAAACCATACACCACCGGAAGGCATATATCCGGAGAATGTATAAGCATTAATCGTCCCTTCGCAAAGAGCCACATCATCACCTGCATCCAGATTCGATGAAGGATCATTAATAACAATCTGAACCTGGTCAGTTTGCTCGCAACTGGTACCGGGTTGGTGGCTGAATGTGTAATTCCACGCCCCTGGGCCAGCGGTATTCAAATTGACCAGACCAGTTGTGGGATTGACCCCGGGACCTGACCAGGTACCGGAAAGGTTGGATGTGAGTTGATAGCTGCTTTCCTGGATGCATAACGTGGTATCAGACGAAATAACCAATGGCGTTGATGAAATAAATTCAATGACTGCAGAATCCGTTACGGAACATTCTTCATACATGTAATTCAGTTGAACATCATAGAATCCAAGTAGTCCGTTTCCGTTTATACTTCCTGTCGAGGGTAAGCCATTGAAAGTCCAGGTCTGGTTCCCTCCAGCTGGATTGGTCATCAGGTTCAACACGGCTGATAGTTGACTCACAATATCTTCATTGCAGAGCAAGCTTGTATCGGACATCATGATTTCCGGGAATGACTGCACATTGACCTCAGCTTGAACCATGAAGGTACACGCATTCATGTCCACAAATTCATACGTCAACATGAGTGTATCGGGTCCTGAAATGGCAGGATTAAACAAGCCTTGCGGTGTAACTGCCGGTGAACCGGACCAGATGCCGCCGGGTGGATTGGCGATGAGATTGAAGGGAAGGGCATCTTCACAGACGTGGGCGTCCTCTGTAGTCACAAGTTGAGAGCTAACCACAGTGACCATGAGCGAGCTGGAGGCCTCACATTCTCCATTTATTGCCGTATACGTGAGTGTGTGGGTAGCGTTGGGGGTAACATCACCCGGATCGAAAATACCGCCATTTGAAATTCCTGGCCCTGACCATACACCTCCGGGAGGAGATGCAACTAATGTATCTGGAGATGAACTGCTACAATAGACATTGGGTACGGATGGCATGACAATCATTGGCATCTGATCAATCGTTACCGTTGTATTAACCGTCGCATTTCCGCACTCGCTGGAAATAGTCAGAGAGACATTATATGTTCCAGGTGTAGCGTAGCTTATATTTCCCGGATCGGCCAAAGTTGAGGATGAAGGTGTGCCGCCCGGAAATGACCAAACATACGATTCGATCTGGTTTTGTCCGGTGTATGTTACCACGGGGTCATAAATCGCATTGGAAATACAGAGTTCAGGTCCGCTTTGAAGATTGACGGTTGGTCCGTCAAGTACAACGATGTTTTGCATCCAGACATCTGTGGTACAAGCATTATTCGCTGTTAATCGGATGGTATAGGTGCCAACTTGTTTGAAAATGACTTCGATGTCATCAGAATTAAAATTCATCAGCGTATCGGTAAACATCCATTTGTTAGTGTCGTTGGGTGTAATGCTCCAGGTTGTCGTTCCAAAGGTTTGGGTGATGTCATTAAATTGAAAAACCTGGTCGAGGCAAACAGTGTCATCCATTGGCAACCATTGAACCAGCGCTTCCGGTTGTTCTACGATCCTGATTTGTTGCGTTGCCATATCCATTCCGCATTCATTTGTAACCGTCAGTTTTACAGTATATAGACCTGGGGCGGGATAGGTGTAGGATGGGTTTTCCAGTGTAGAGGTGACACCATTACCAAAATCCCAGAGATAGGTTTCGCCATTACATGAATTTTCGAGAAAAGGGACCGGATCGGAAATGCAATACTGGGGCTGTAAATTCAAAACGGCTAAGGGACGAGGTTTTATTGTAAATTGATATGCACCAATATGACAACTGGTTCCTTCGCTACATTCCTTAACTCCTTTGAAGCAAACCCAAAAAGTTTCATTCCCTTCACAGAGTATCGAATCAGGAAGGTTATATTCATGTGTAGCAGTTTGAATTGAATAAAAAGTATCCAAAGTTCCATCGGCCCAATCAACAACATAATAATCAAATCCTTGCACTGGATCTGTGTTGTTCTCAAGTGGGATGATCTCTCCTTCACAGAATATGCTAACATTGCCTGTAGCACCAAATGCTACAGTGACCCCACCGCAATCGTCTTCATTGCACTCAAGCGTGCATTGTCCCAGGATGGGGTTACCAGATAACAGAATAATAAGGATTAAAAAATAAAAGTTACTTGTACCAAATGTTTTCATATAATTTTCGATTTTGAATCCTGCGAATACATTTTGGGCCAGGCCAGTAATTGATGTCATCGCTCCGGCCCATCAGATGACAGACGGTGCTGGTGGAAAAGTGTTTTTTAACGCCGATTTCCATTAGTGGCGAAAAAGCATGTTTTAAGCCGGATACATTAAATGAATAGGTGAAATAAAAGTCGAATCGACTATCGCCAAAATAAGGCCGGAACAATGAGGTAACAGAAAACCAGTTTGTGTGGTCACCAGCATTGAATAGTTTTTGGGTATGGAGATAACCGCCCACGCGCATGACATTGGATAGTCCCACATCCAGGCCCATCTGGATATAGCTCAGGGATTGTTGTCGTTCGTAAAAGATCATGGGTTTTAGACTGGTCCATTTGGTCATGGAGCTTCCCGGAATGAATTCAAAATCCGCATGAGCTGAAAACCGGGGCGATTGGGGAGGAAGGAGACCCAAAACAGAGCGGCCATATCCAATACCGGAGTTATTGCCAAACACGTACGAATTGTGAAAACTGGCGCCAACATTGAGCAGCATGGCTTTGTATTTCAGTTTATTAAAATACATCTGTAAGACAAAGCCAATCCCTGGCTGGAAATAGCCGGCACCCACATTTTCATCCGGCGGAATAAAGGTGGACGAATAAATATTCCCGTATTTCGGATGCAATTGGTCGGAGAATACCAGCCGGTCAAACTCAATTCGTTGCCGGCCAAAACTCATGCCCGCGCCGAGCCGAAGGTTGATCTGATCAAATTTGGAATTCACGATCGGCAGATTGACAGAAACCCTGGGATTGATCTCATAGGTCGTTAACAGACCCGAACCTTCCTGATCCCAAAGTGCGTTTATGCCGTAATCCAGAATTGCACACGGCAGACTTTCTTCATAAGCCAGGATAGCCGTATGGTACCCGGGATCATTGGCATTCACCCACTGTTGTCTATAGGCTAATGCAATGGATTGAGACCCGCTGGAACCGGCAAGTGCCGGATTGAAAGTGGAGCCGTGTTGGTTAAACAGGAATCCGGCGGGATCCTGGGCTAGGCCAACCAGCGGCAGAAGCCATGTGGTAATGAGGCTACCTAATTTTTTTAACATCAGAGAGCGGTTTGGTAGATGAAGAAAGTATATTATTTAAGGACTAAAAACTAAAGTTTTATCACTTTACAAAAGCTTACGATTTGATGATTATCCGTTAATGCTAAGTAATATAAACCTGGAGGCAAGATAGAAATATCTATGGATGTTTTTTCGGTCTGGATTATCCCATCTGTTCCGGTTTTTTGGCCCTGAATATTGTAAAAAATATAGTGATTCGACGAAGTCGGCCCATCCAGAATTACCTGAATCCAATCCTTGACGGGGTTCGGTGAAATATGAATCTGTAGTCCTGGAGCCGGAGTTGAAACACGTGTGGTTGCAAAATCCACACATTCAGAGGTATCGACACATTCGCCCTCCGTATATATAACTGCGTATTGGCCAGCTTCTTCCGGTGAGAAATGCCATAAGTTAGCGCCTGGAATGGGCATATATCCAACCCCGCAATTTACCCATTGGAACTGCCCCGGACGGTCTTGCGAATACAATTGTACCCCATCTGAATTAATGTTAATCTCTAATTCATCGACAATGTTAAGTATTGACAATGACTCGTGAGAGCCACATTCGTTGGTCGAGATCAAACTGACTGTGTATGCACCCAATGATGGATAGACTGTAACAGGATCAGGCTCTATTGATTCCATGCCATTTCCAAAACGCCACAAGTAAGTATCAGCGTTACAGCTTTGATTGACGAAGGAAATAGGGGAATTAAAGCAGGCTGAGTTCAATGACTCAAAATGGCTATTCGGCCGAACTTTTAGAAGAAAGGCATATGATCCTGACACACAGGTTTGTCCCTCCTGACAATTCTTTACTCCTTTAAAGCAAAAACTAATCTCTCGATCCCCCTCGCAAATCAATGAATCGGGAATGGCATAAGTATGCACTACACTTTCGATTTCTCCTGCGACGGTGTCTATAATCCCGTCATCCCAGTTCAGAATGAAATAATCAAATCCGGGATCACTAATATTCAAAAGCTCTATTATTTCACCTTCGCAGACCACATTGTCGCCTGTTGGAGAAAACCCGATACTCAACTGCCCACAATCATCGCTTACACAAAGATCATTACATTGAGCACGCAGAAGACTCGATTCCAGGCTCGGGAAAAAGCATGCAAAAACAAATATGGAGATGAAATGTGCCTTCTGGAATTTGAATTTATTCGTAGAATTCTTCATGATATCAAGTTTAAAGGTTTTACTCATTATTTAACATGTATCGGACACCCAATGCCCCATACCCGAGCGAAAATCCACTGTCATACCCCCCAAACCCGATGGTCGGCATGATGTCAAGGCTGATATTCACCGGGATATTCTCGAGCTCATACCATAGCCCCAAATAACCCTGAAGTGCAATAGTCTTCCGATTGACATTGTCAAAATACATGAAGTGACGCCGGGCTTTAAAAAACATCACGGCGCCACCCACTCCAAAGTAGAATTGCATATTCTCAATATCCAGATCACCAAGATTCAAGTCCTTGTGGAAATGATATCCGGCACCAATGATCGTAGCCCGATACCCGAAATAATCGTAGTAATAGTAATCATCGTAGTAATCATACCCGCTTTGTGTACCCAGGTAGGCTTCAAAGGCCTGGTCTTCGGCCACAAAAGCCTTGAGTGTAATACCCGTGGGCAGACCGAATCGCAGTCCAACAGACATTTGAGCGTTCGCTGAAAAACAGCAGATCAGAAGAATGACCAGAGTCGAAGTTTGAATAGTTGTTTTCATGATTTGTTGTTTTTGATATACGTGATTTATCGTATTTTTTGGCAGAGATATCCCAGTTCCACACGGATCACCATGTGAGTCGGAAGATGAAAAGCAGAATAAAGAATTGTTCTCGGGAAAACAGGGTTACTTGAAGGTAATCGTGACGCGATCTTCCGCGAATTCGGTCACATTCACTCTCCCCGGAAAAGATTTTGTCAGGATTTCAACCAATTGGTCCGTCGTTCCTTTCATGATCACAGTGACGACACCCGTTGTATGGCTAAAAGTTTTATCTACATGTAAAACTGTTGGAGACTTTGCTTTCAGCGTATTGACAATTTCATTGACTGCTGTAAAGGTGGTTTGTTGGACTTTCAGTGTGTATTGGTTGCCCGATTCAGAAGGGCTGTTCAGGATCATATTTGCCATTTCATAGATCCGTTCCCGTTGTTCCACGATATAGGTCACGGCTTCAAGGATCCCCTTTTCAAATGCATCCTGATACGCCTGATCCACATAACTGTTGGATACACTCTGCGGATTTGACCGGGTGGAGGTCACCTGGAGATCCGTTTGTTCTTTACTTCCTTCCTGGTTAAAGGATTTGGAGAAAATGATCTCCCGTGTGATCGGGTCCTTGATCTGAAGGATAAATCCGATATGGGCTTTATATACCGTTTTTCGGACCAGGATGGCATTAATATTTTCCACTTTATGGTTATACTCGGTGATTTCCCCGGTGATTATAAAATGAGGCAGGATATCCCGTGTTTCCTTGCCCGTATAGTGGTAGTTATTGTCCTGAATGGTGGATAACATGCGAAAGCAATTGATCTCGAACATGGCATTCGACAGCATCGTCGCAAAATTTTCAACATTTCGTCCATAATTATAATTTGAACTTTGGGAGAACCGGGCTACAGCAAGCTTTACTTTCTGATTGACCGGCATTTCAGGACAACTTTCTTTTACGGATTCCGGGATCAATAAGTTCTGCGCCTGCAATTCTAAATGCAAACTGATGGCGAGAAGGATCAACAGGAAATAGCGTTGAAGTTTTTTCATGATATTAACTTTTTCAGTTGGTCTATTTGTTTTGTATGATCGAATAGAGATCTGCTGCTTTAACGCGGTACCGCGAACCACGATCTTCTTTTATTTTTGCCAGCACGGCTTTTGCCTCATTAGACTTGTTGGCCGAAACGTATACCAGGGCCAGATTCCATTCACCTGGATTGATCAGCGAACTATCAAGGCGCATTGCGATCTTGAAGCTTTCCTCAGCCTCCGGATATTTTTTACTCAGATAATAAAGATGCGCGGAGAGATAATGGCTATATCCGAATTGTGGATCGTCTTCGGTTACTTCCTTCAATAGAGTCAATTGCGCCTCATACGCACTGGCCTCTTTTGCCAGGATCACCGCCTCGGCATTTTCAAAAACAGACTGACTGGTACCTCGATTATCTTCAAATCTGTAGAAGTCCGCTACGGAAGTGTGTCCGGAAGAATCGGGCAGCATCAGAAAAATGATAAACCCAAGAACACTCGCTGCCAAAGCAATCGGCATCATTCTTTTCCATGTCAATCGTGGCGGTTCATAATTTTCCTGCCAGCTATTCATTTTTTGCCGCAACGCTGATGACTGCTGTGCTTCAAAAGCCTGACCAATTAATTTCCGCTCCAGGAACAATCGCTTCAGCTCCATATCCTGGTTGATCTCTTCCAGGAATTGCTGCTGTGTCAATTCATCCATTTCATCCTGGAAATATGATTCCAGCCGATCCTCAAATGACGGTTTCATACCAGGTCATTTTTTAGGGCTTCTTCAATCATCTCCGATAACCCCGGATGCCTTCTCACTTTTTCGCGAAGCATACCCAGGATGCGTGAATAGTTCAAGCGTGCACTTTCCGGTTTCAATTTCAATTCCTTCGCAATTTCATCATACGGCACTTTTTCCAATCGGGAATTCAGAATATATTTTTGCTGCTCCGTTAAGTCCGAAATCAATAGCGGATAGATCGATTCAAATGAAAGTGTAGTTTCTGAAAAAGAGTTGACAGCCTCGGGCTGCGCCGCTTCGGGAAATTGCTCCGGAAATTCAAGTCGTTTATCCCGATGAAATCGATTGATGGCCTTGTTCCTGGCTATGGACAGGGAGAAAGTTTCCAGGCTGGCGGTTTCGTTGTATCGTTGATGCAGAATAGCATTGTATACCGCCTCAAAGGTTTCCATTCGTATTTCCTGTATTTTATCAGATTGCATCCCCATTGTCTTTAGAAAGTCCGGTAGTCTAACCTGGAATACTTTGCCTGTATAGAGCCGCTCCAATGCTTGTTCCCGCTTCCGACCACCTGATCGGATGTCGAGGATAATTTGTTTGTCGTGCTTGGATTGCAGTTCATTCATAGGTTAGTCTGGCCGAAAGAGGATTTGTATACAAGAAACTTAAATAATTTTTGTACTGAAAAAATATATGGCTGACAATCAGGTAGTTAGATGCAAAAAAAATAGCTGAATCAAGGAGAAGTCCCGGCCTTTCTCTGCTTATTACGGAAAATCCAAAATGCAGCTAGCAAGAAACCGGTTCCTCCAATTAGCAACAGCCATGGATTGATCCACTTGCTGGTTTCCCAATCAATTGGTGTCATATCACCGATGGCAATGAACCCGGACCAGAAATAAGGGTGTTTAGCCAGGTCGGTATTCATCATGTCCAGTTTGGCTTTTCTCAATGCCTCATCCTTCCGCATACCTTCTTTCAGGTATTGATAAAAGAGCGCCATCAAAGCCCCGGTTTGTTCATCATCCACTGCCCACAGGCTGGTCACAATGCTATTCGCACCGGCATTGGCAATCCCACGTCCCAGGCTGACCACACCCTGGCCGTCTTTCACCTCGCCAAAACCCGTTTCACACGCGCTCAGGACCACCATATCCGCATTGAGGTCGAGGTTATACAATTCAGTGTGATACAATAATTCATTCTCAAGGGTATCGTCTATTGGTGTAAAAGCGATGTATGAATGCTCTCCTTCATTTTGATTGGCAACTCCATGCGTGGCCAGATGGATGATCCGGTATTTGCCGGCGGATTGCATGAAATTCATTTCGCTGGCCGACAGACCCCTTCGGATATCCCCCTTACCAATGACATTATGGATCAGGTCCAACTCCTTTTGACTGAATAAAAGCGGTTTGAAGGAATAGGTTCTCGCTACATAAGCGGTTGTGTCCGTATTAGATCCCTTGTTCTGCTTTTCGGTTACCAGTTTAAATTCAGGAGCGATACCCAACCAGAGTTTCCCCGGTTTTTTGTTCACTCGACGATTCAAAAGATTATGCCATGAGCGGCCGGAATAATTATAACTAATATCAAAATGCCGCACCAGGAAATCCAGGGAATCAAAAGAATGAACGGAATGTTTTGGCGGAAAGAAAATTGCCTCCATAGGTAGATAGCCAATTTCCTGGTCAGGGATGAATATTAATTTCCTGTACCTTTTTAATTCTGATTCAACATGACCGAATAAATATTTAAAGAGATTGGACCCTAAAGCTATAAACTCTGCCGATGGTATGTTACTGTTCTTTGACCCAACAAGCGAAGTGCGAAAATCCAATATGGGCTTTTCTGGTCTTGTGGAGACACTGGAGCTTCGGAAATACACTGTATCCCGGGCAATGCCTAACATAAAAATATTAGAAGCTCCTTGATAGAAATGAATCACCAACTCATCGGTGGAAAGCTGATTCTGTAATGAATCCAGGGTCCAGGATTGATCATTAGTGAATAAATTCCCGGATGCTCTGGAAACCTCCTCTTGAATAGCCGTGATGGATTGTTTCAATTTCTGCCTTTCCTGAATTCGGTTTATTAATTGATTGTCTGAGTGGCGCTGGCTTGCCAAAAAGGAAATTTCTTTTTCATTTTCAATGAAAGCCGCCCGGGTTTCGATAAATTTATTTTTAATTGAAAAATTAATCCTGGTATTAAGATTAATATCAATATCGCTGAGTTGTTGATATGAGTTATAATCTTTTATTGATTCCAGATGATGAAATACTTTATCCAATAAATTATGATCTGGAAATTTCTGATAAAGTACGACCAGAGAGCTTAATACTCCTTCCATCAGATTATGAAGCCGAAAATAAGTGACCCCGCTATTCAAATCACCAATATACAAATGGTGTTGCTTCAAAGCCTCCAGGGAGGCCTCTTCATATAATAATTGTTTCTTGACCCAATTCGGATCATCTGAATCAAGATATCTGTCGTAATAATTAGAACCCAAATGTGAACACATCATGGAATAGAGCAACAAATCAGACACTGAACTGACCGAATCCAGATGCGTCTGGTTCATAAAAGGATACCGATCCAATACAACCTGATCTGCCAGATCAAATTGTTTATTAAGTCTATGAAAGGTCGACAATACAATGGTATTCATCCGAATTTCCGGATGCATAGGCGACAGCCGCTGGCCGATGAATCGCCAATATGCTGAAATATGAGGTTCAGCTTCCGAAAACCGATTGGAATAGATATAATTAACCGAAAGGTCCGAATGAATACCGGCAAGTGTAACCGAGTCGGACGGAAACAATTCCTCCGTCATGTTCAATGCCTGGAAGAGCAGATAACGGCCTTGGTCGAACTGTCCCTGAAATAAATTTAATCCTGCTTCAAGCCTTAAATTTTGTATGCGAATCCGATCATTTCGAAATCTGGAACACAATTCATTTGACTTTTCAAGAAAGAGGCGCGCATTAGCATCTTCATTGGCCTTAAAATAAACATGGCCGAGATTATAATATGCATTCGCCAATTGAGCTCCGTTATTCGGTAAATTTCTTTCGAAAATGATAGCCGCTTCGGAATACAACTGAATGCTTTCCTGAAAACGACTGCTTGCTTTGGCTGCTTTACCGCCTTCCAGTAAGTATTTTCCAAGGATGGTATCCGGCGATCCAGGTTGAGCTTTAATTTTTGAGATCAATTGTTGGCTAATCGACACATAATCGTCAATTAAATAACGATACTCCAGATCCCGAAACAATGAATCCAATTGATGCTGACCAGAATCCGTCAAAAAGGCCTTAGATTCAATGAGTGCAGAAGCATTCAATCGAATCGTCCCCAGGGATTGCCCAAAGCCCAAATTGAAGCCAAGAAACACACCGGCAACAATTACAAAATACCGAACGATTAAAGAGGATTTAAACTTGAATATAAAAATTTTAATCCAATAATAAGCAGTGAAAACATTTGCTCGATTCATGGTCAAGAGGCTTGAGGGCAGGAGCGAGAAGCAGGACGTAAAAATTATCTCACATCAATACGGATTGGTTTCGTTGGATAAAGAAAGAAAATTAATTCAAACCATAAAGTAATTGTATATCAGCATTATGTAAAAGACAAGTTGATTTCTTTTAACTGATTATCCGCCGGGATCAAATCCGGTTCCGTTAGCGCGTTCAGCGGTGTGTCCACTGTCCCCAGCACCTCATGCACATTTTCCTTTTTCGCATCGAGATAAATCAATCCGGTCAGGATCTCACCCTTTTCCCTGGCTTCCTGCGCAGCGCGCAAGGACGATAACCGATCGGTTGGATCCCAACCACTGGCCATAGCGCGCAACACCAGTTCCGAACCATCATGAAGTTCAATAGCCTTGGATTCGCCGGGTTGAAATGAAGCCCGGATCTCCTTTTCCACAGGAACAAAATCAGCGATCGAGGTAGCGCCTTTGTGATCACGAACGTACGTATAGCTCTTTGTGGAATCTTTCGTGTTGTTGAATGTCACACAAGGCGAGATCACATCCAGCAAGGCAAAGCCATTGTGTTTGATCCCCGCTTTGATCAACGGGATCAACTGGTCTTTGTCGCCGGAAAAACTTCGGGCCACAAAACCAGCGCCCAGCTCCATGGCCAGACTGGCCAGGTCAATTGAACTAAATTCAGTCGGCACACCCGATTTGCTGACCGATCCCGGATCAGCCGTGGCTGAGTCCTGTCCTTTTGTCAAGCCATAACACCCATTGTTCATCACGACATACAGCATATTCAGATTGCGCCGGATCACATGGGCAAACTGTCCCATACCGATCGAAGCCGTGTCGCCGTCCCCGCTGACCCCGATATAGGTCAGACTTTTATTGGCCAGCACCGCACCGGTGGCGACAGAAGGCATTCGTCCATGGACAGAATTAAAGCCATGACTGTGGGACAAAAAATAGGTCGGCGTTTTGGATGAACAGCCAATACCCGAGATCTTGGCAATGCGATGCGGTGGAATGGAAAGTTCAAAACATGCCTGGATGATCGTCGCACTGATGGAATCATGTCCGCAACCCGCACACAAGGTGGATAGTGCACCTTCGTAATCCTTGCGGTGAAAACCCAATGCATTGGTGGATGATGCGGGATGGCGGAAATTGGGACGTTTGTAGCTCATTTTTTTTATTCGGTATTCGGTATTCGTTTAAAAAAAGGGACACAAATTAAATCCTTGATTGAATTTGACCATTCACAATTCACAATTCACCAATCTCCACGTACAGCGTCTACACCGCATGCTGCGGCTGTGGAATATGACTATTGATCTGCCGGATGATATTATCGGCGGTGATCGGGAAGCCATCGTAATTCAATACAGGGATCAGGCGAGCCGGATCGATCTCGAGCTCATTGACCAGTACCATTCTCATCTGGCCATCGCGGTTTTGTTCGATGACAAATACGAGATCATGCTCCAGGATGAAATCCAGTACTTCCTGTGCAAAAGGTGTGGCCTTGAGACGCAGGCCATCGACCGGAACACCCTGTAGATGCAGGAGGTCTATGGCTTCCATCGCGGAATCTCTTGTCGTACCAAAGTAGATCAGGCCGATATCGGCAGGGCTTTTTCCGGAAACGAATTCAGGTGCCGGGACCAGTTTACTGGCAGTATTCCATTTGCGGATCAACCGGTCCATATTGCGGGTATACGCGCCGCCGTCTTCCGTATACCTGGCGTATTCATCGCGGGATGTCCCGCGGGTGAAGAATGAACCTTTGTTAGGATGCGTGCCGGGCAGTGTGCGCCAGGTGATGCCATCGTGGTCGACATCGAGGTATCGACCAAACTTATCCATTTTATCCAGGTCCTCCGCGGTTAAAACTTTTCCGCGATCATATTTTCGTTCCGGATCCCAATGCATCGGATCGCAGACATGCTCGTTCATCCCGAGATCGAGATCGGTCATCACGATCACAGGCGTTTGCAATCGTTCTGCCAGGTCAAAGGCGGTGGCTGTCATTTCAAAACACTCAGTAGGTGTGGAAGGAAACAACAACACATGTTTGGTGTCGCCATGCGAAGCATAAAACGCCGACAGAATATCCGCTTGTTGGGTGCGTGTAGGCATACCGGTTGACGGACCAGCCCGTTGTACATCGATCAACACCGTGGGTATTTCCGCAAAATAGGCCAGGCCTAAAAACTCGGTCATCAGCGAAACACCTGGACCGCTCGTTGCTGTGAATGCACGTGCACCGTTCCAGTTCGCACCAATCACCACCCCTATCGCCGCGAGCTCATCTTCCGCCTGGATGATCGCGAATTTGTTTTTTCCCGTCGCGTCATCCTTTCGCATCTTTTGACAATAGGACTCAAACGCATCTGCGACAGACGTAGATGGCGTGATCGGGTACCAGGCCATCACGGTGGCGCCGCCATAGATCGCCCCGATCCCGCAGGCTGTATTGCCGTCGATCATGATCTTGTCGCGGGTCATGTCCAGTGCTTGGACATGAAAAGGCAGGGGACATTCCCAGTTTGATTTCGCGTAATCAATGCCCAGGTCCAGCGCCTTGACATTGCTGGCCACCACTTTTTCTTTGCCCGGAAACTGATCATTTAGAAGTTGGATCAATACGTCCTTGTCGATATCCAGCAGCGCGGAAAGTGCGCCTACATAAATGATGTTCTTGAACAACTGTCGAAATCTCGGATCCGAAAAATGTTTGTTACTCATTTCCATCAACGGGATCTCGAGATAGTGGATGTCGGCGCGGCGTTTAGATTTTTCCATCGGCCACGTCGAATCGTACATGAAATAGCCGCCGGCCATGGTGTCCTTCAGGTCTCTTTCCATGCTCTGCGGATTGACGCATACCATCAGGTTGATGCCATCGCGCCGACCGATATACCCCTGTCCATTGACGCGGACTTCATACCAGGTGGGCAGTCCCTGGATGTTGGATGGAAAAATATTCTTCGCAGACACGGGAATACCCATTCGAAAAATCGATTTGGCAAACAGGTTATTCGCGCTCGCGGAGCCGGTGCCATTGACATTGGCAAAACGGACGACGAAATCATTTACCCCACTACCGACGGACATACATTCGAGGCTTTGGTCACATTATACAAGTACTTCTGCATATCCCATGCGGCAGTCGGACATCGCTCTGCGCAAAGACCGCAGTGAAGACAGACATCTTCATCCTTTACCATGACCCGGTTGGTGGGCAGGACATCGGAGACATAGAGATCCTGTTTGGTATTCAGCGCCGGCATCGTCAGCCGGGTGCGCAATTCATCTTCTTCACCATTCGATGTAAAGGTGATACAACTGGTGGGACAAACATCAACACATGCGTCACATTCGATACAGCGGCTTCGATCGAATACAGTCTGCACATCACAATTCAGACACCGCTGTGCTTCCTTGAAACCGATCAATTCATCAAAACCCAACTCGACTTCCATCTTTCGGTCGCGGAGGGTATAGTTTTTATCCGCATGCGGGACGAGATAGCGCGGATCATCTACGACATAGTTGTCATAACTCCATTCGTGGATGCCCATTTTGACGCTGTACAAATTCGTCATTGGATCCGGGCGTTGCTTTACATCTTCACCCTGGCAAAACAAATCAATGGAAACGGCGGCCTGGTGGCCATGCGCAACAGCGGTGATAATATTTTCCGGACCAAACGCCGCATCGCCACCGAAGAAAACCTTCGGATTCGTCGATTGAAATGAAACGCGATCCACCACCGGCATTTCCCAGTCGCCAAATTCAATACCGATATTTTTTTCAATCCAGGGAAAGGCGTTGTCCTGTCCGATCGCGAGGATCACATCATCGGCTTCAATCAAAATATCCGGTTCGCCGGTAGGTACCAGTTTTCGTTTTCCCGAATCATCATATACCGCCTCCACTTTTTCAAACAGCATGCCTTTCAACTTCCCATTTTCCGTGACGAAAGCTTTCGGATTATGACAGTTGAGGATCGGAATGTCTTCATGTTGCGCGTCTTCGATCTCCCAGGGTGAGGCCTTCATTTCATCAAACGGGCTGCGGACAACCACTTTCACCTCTTCACCACCGAGACGACGGGAGGTGCGACAGCAATCCATGGCAGTATTCCCACCGCCAACGACAATCACACGACGGCCGATTTTTTCGATATGACCAAACGCGACACTGGCCAGCCAATTGATGCCGATATGCACATGATCCTTGTCTTCCCAACGGCCTTCAAGTTTTGGCAGATCCTTTCCGCGTGGGGCGCCTGTCCCGACAAAAACGGCATCGTATGCCTTGTCGAGGATTTCCTTCATGCTGTTGACATAGGTGTTGTAAAACGTATTCACGCCCATGTCGGTGATATAATGCACTTCTTCCGCCAGAACGGATTCCGGCAATCGGAAGGAAGGGATCTGTGAGCGCATGAATCCGCCTCCTTTTGCCTGGTCGTCGTAAAGGTCGATCTCATACCCCAGCGGTGCCAGGTCGCGTGCCACAGTAAGTGAAGCCGGGCCGGCGCCAATCAGCGCAATGCGTTTTCCATTTTTAGGAAAGGGACCTTGAGGTATTCGCTCGCTGATGTCTCCTTTATAGTCTGCAGCCACCCTTTTCAGGCGACAAATGGCTACCGGTTTTTCCTCTATACGCCCTCTTCTGCAGGCAGGCTCGCAGGGGCGATCGCAGGTGCGGCCGAGTATGCCTGGAAACACATTCGACTCCCAGTTGATCATATAGGCGTCGGAATACCGGCCCAATGCGATGAGGCGAATGTATTCCGGGACCGGCGTGTGGGCCGGACAGGCATATTGACAGTCGACTACTTTGTGGAAATACTCGGGATCAGTGATATCCGTGGGCTTCAAAATATGTCCGATTTAATTCCATGAAGAACGGCAATGTGCGAGAAAATTACTCAAAATTAACAATCCGGATTCCCGAATCGTGTGATTCCGCGGTTCAGGTCGGGAAACCCTAAATTTATGGGTCGTAAATGGATTATCCAGCCTGGAAATCGAAAATGGGTCTACTGGCAATAACCGGGTGGATGCTGCTGCTGTTGTCCTGCCAGGTAAGAAAAGCGGGTGATATCACCCCGACCTATACCGGGTATCCTCAGCCGACAGTTCAGAGCTTAGCGTATCATTGGGCTGAGGTTGTGCTGGAAGCCACAGCGAATGATACGCGCCGGTTTAATCCCAGGCCCACAGTCACTTCTCGCTACATCGCACTGATCTTTATTTCGATGTTTGATGCCTGGTCTCGGTATGATGATCGGGCGATCCCGGTCTATCTTGGATCTGTGGAGCGGATCCATGACCCGGAAAACAAGTTGAAAAACCAGGAAATTGCGATCAGCTATGCCGCCTATCACACATTGCGCGAGTATTTTTATAGTGACTCGACCTTGTTTCAGTCGTTTATGCAGGGTCTCGGGCTGGACCCGTACTTAAGGTCGACAGATCCAGCCAGACCTGAGGGCATCGGGTTCCTGGCGGCTCAAGCAGTGATCCAGGCCCGACGCGATGATGGCGCCAATCAGTATGGGGAGACGTCGCCGGAGCATCCGGTTCCCTATTTCGACTACACCCAATATCAACCTGTCAACACCGTTGATTCAAGTTCGGATATCAATAAATGGCAACCCAAGTATTTCACAGATTCGGCGGGTACCCGATTCGCCCCGGGGTGTTTGACTCCGCACTGGTACCTGGTGGAGCCTGTTGCCCTGGATTCAGCGAGCCAGTTCCGGTCGCCGCCGCCTCCAGCTGTGGGCTCGGCGCAATTGGCAAGCGAGGTCGCTGAAGTGGTTGAGCTGCAGGCCAACATCACCCCTGAGCAGAAAGCAATGGTTGAGTTCATGCGGGATGGGCCGGCCTCGGTGCAGCAGGCGGGTCACTGGTTGCGATTTGCGCTGGATGTTTCCGAGCGGGACACCAACGACCTGGCGCAGGATCTGGCCATGTACCTGGTTGTAGCTGTGGCCGCGATGGATGGTTTTATCGCCTGCTGGGATACCAAGATGTTTTATGATTTTGCACGACCGTTTGCGTTAGTGCATCATTACTATGGCGATCAGGAGATTGAAGGCTGGTTAGGTCCGGATCGGGGCTGGGGCAGTATGAAAGGGAAGGATTGGCGGCCGTATTCACCGGATAACTTTTTGTGTCCGCCTTTTCCGGCGTATGTCTCCGGTCACAGTACGGTGAGTGGGGCGTGTTCGAAAACATTGGAATTGATTACCGGGAGCGATGAGTTTGGCGAAGTGGTGATGTGGTTGCCCGGGAGTTTGACGGAACCGGGATTGACGATGGATTCAGTCGCCTTGCGGATGCCCACATTTACAGCAGCGGCTGACCTGGCCGGCATATCGCGGGTGCTGGGTGGGTATCATATCCAGGCGGATAATGTGGAGGGGTTGGCGATGGGGAGAAAAGTAGGTGAGGCAGTCTGGCAATGGTATCTGAAATACCACAAGGGATAGGGTTTCAAAAAATCAACGCTCATTATTTTCAAACAAATTCAGTTGCATCGCTTCTGTCCATTCCGATTTGAACGTTCGCCTGTGTTCCGGTGTCAAGCCATGAATGGAAATAGCCTGGCGATGATATTCTGTAGGATACCCTTTGTTCTGGTCCCATCCATAATTCGGGAAGGCGGAATGTAGATTTTGCATCCAGTCATCGCGATACGTTTTTGCAAGAATGGAGGCGGCGGCAATCGAACGAAATCGGCCATCTCCCTTGATAACACAGTAGTGCGGAATGTCTTCGTACGGATAGAACCGATTGCCATCAATCAGCAATGCATCGGGTCGGATATTCAGATCCCTTACCGCGTTATGCATAGCCTGAATGGCGGCGCGAAGAATATTGATGCGATCGATGACCCGGGCATCAATTTGGGCAACCGCCCAGGCCAATGCTTTTTCTTCAATGATCAGCCGAAGTTGCTGACGTTGTTCGGCTGACATTTGTTTGGAGTCATTCAGGCCCGGACATCGAAATCGCTCAGGTAAAATCACCGCAGCGGCAAAAACCGGACCGGCAAGGCAGCCACGACCGGCTTCATCACAACCAGCTTCTATCCGGTCTTTTTCCAGGTAGGGTTTCAGTCGCCGCACGATAACAAGGATACAGAAAAGCAAAGAAAAGCATTGGCTCAAAGACTGATCACCTTGATCTCGACCCGGCGATTCATGCTTCGTCCCTGTGAAGTTTCATTGGTGCTGATTGGTTGCGTGCATCCATAGCCTGAGTAATCCAGCCGGCCTGGCGGAATGCCTTTATCGACCAGCCAATGGACTACTGCTTTTGAGCGCCGCACTGAAAGGTCGAGATTATACGCGTCGGTGCCCGTGATATCGGTGTGACCAATGATCTCGATTCGCATTTTGGGATATTTTTTCAAAAACGAATGGAGTTGCTGGAGTTGAATCAACGCGCGTGGTAAAAAGTCGGTGCGATCGTGTTCGAAAAAAATGCGACTCAACGTAACGATCTCGCCGGCTTTGGGAATAAAATCATCGAGTGGGGATTCCATCACCGGGGCATCGAGGATCGGGGGAATTTTGAAAAGCCGGACATCGTCGATATAGTAATAGCCGTACCGAATTTCGCTTCGGGATGGCAAGCGAAAATGCGTTCGGTCATCCGTTCCGAAATTGCCGATCAATAAAAAAGGTGTCGCTTTGCCGGCTACGAAATGGCCTGTCCAGCGGTACCATTTCCCATCGGACGGAATAAACCGGTCGAGTATGAGGACGGGCTCGCGTTCAATCGGGTCGTGGGTGGGTTCATCCCACTCATATTCACTAAACCATAGACCAATGTTTTTTATCGAAACTGTTTTCTGCAGGTGGGAGAGCATGCAGGAGAAGCCATAGCGTTGGCCGGGCACGAGGGGTTCTGTGAGGTGGATCTGGATATATTCCCGGCAGTGGGGTTTTCCGCCTTCGCAGCCGTATACGGTGATGCCGGCGTGGCTTTTGCCTTCGTGAGGCTTGATAGCTCCAAATCCCTTGGCGACCCAGCTTTTAGGGATGATGACGCCGGGGGCGTAGAGGTCGGGCGATGCGGCGGTGGGTGAGGTCCAGTAGAGGGCGACGCGAGAGAAATCGCGGCCGGAGTAGTACCAGGTGGAAGGGTAGTCAGAGAAGAGTTCGAAACCGGGGTTGGGGACGATGTTTTCGGTGCCGGGTTTTTGAGCGAGAAGAACAGGGGAAAGAAAGGGGATCAGGATGAGGGCGAGGATGACCGGGCGGAGTGGGCGGTGCATGGCTTTTGGTATAACGAATGGGGTAGGTGGGGTATTGGGTGGGGAGGTGAGATTGGGATGGGAAAAGATCGGGTTATTTTTTATTAAAATGCACAAAATTAGGTATTTACATATTAATGATGACCGTAATGTAGAGGTATATGTAACATATGCCAAATTTATCGCCCAAACCCCCTAATTTCCATCATTATTTCACCTTCGAAAACAACCCCCCCATGGCCTTCTCAAGAGCCCATCTCTTCGACCGCCTGGCTTACGAACAGTCCACCTGGTCCAAAGCCACAGCCCATCCGGCCCGCATCAAAATCCTGGAATACCTCGCCCTCCACGGACCGCTTCGATTCAGAACCCTCGCCCGGCATATCCCGCTGCACTACACCACCGTGTCCAGGCATTGCCGTACCCTGCGCGAACTCGGCCTCATCGAGGCTACCGAAGCCTATCCCCATACCTACTATGCGATCAATGAAAAGGCATGTCGGAATCTGGTGCGTAAAATCAGACAGTTTGAATCCAGTATTGAAGTTGTCAATTCTGAAAATAACGACCACTGAACTACTTACCTGGCGCAGGTTAAAAATCCCTAATCTCCCTTGCCCTCACCGGTCGCCTGAGGCCAATTTTCTTACTTTTGTCCATCCCGGATGGAATCCCCGTATTCCGGTTCGGAATCACACGCATGTCTAATCGCTAATCATTCAATCTGACAGCCCTGACCGCTTCCGCTGATCGCGCCTATACCATGTCTATGAATCACGAAAAATCTTTTCCCCGCATTGCCGGCTGGATTGTATTCGGTATCGCGGCCTTCGTTTACTTTATGACGGCCGAACGCACCGGCAGTTTGTGGGATTGCGGCGAGTTTGTCCTTGGCGCCTATAAACTCCAGGTCGTCCACCCGCCGGGTGCGCCGTTGTTCCTGCTCGTGGGACGGATTTTCACATGGTTTGCCGAGATCCTCAGTAATGACCCCCAGGATATCGCTTTTGCGGTCAACCTCATGTCGGGATTTTGTACCGCGTTCGCCGCAGCTTTTGTGGCCTGGTCCACAAGCGTATTCGCGCGACTGGCATTGGTAGGCAGAGATCAACCGATGTCAAAAGAGCAATCCATCGTCGCTGCTGCCGCCGGTCTTGCCGCAGGATTGGCGACCACGTTTTCAACATCGATCTGGTTCAGCGCCGTGGAAGGCGAAGTGTACGCGATGTCCACCATGTTTACTACGCTCACCATGTGGGCTGCGGTGAAATGGTATGGCATGGAAGACGATCCGGCCAATGACCGCTGGCTGGTGCTGGCCATCTATGCAGCTGGCTTGTCCATCGGCGTTCACTTGTTGAGCTTGCTCACGTTTCCCGCACTGGCGCTGTTGTATTATTTCAAGCGCTATAAGACCTGGAATCTCACCGGCCTGCTGGCGGCCATCGTCATCGGTAGCCTGATGATCCCGGTTATCCAGAAGATCATCATCGTCGGTATTCCGGCGCTTTGGGGACAAATGGAATTATTGATGGTCAACGGATTTGGATTTCCAATTCACTCCGGCGTATTCCCAACGGTGTTGATCATTGCCGCGATCTGTTTTTTCGGGATCCGTTGGGCCCAAAAAAGAAACTACGGTCTGGCTGAGCGGCTGATTGCCTCCCTGATGTTATTAGCCATCAGCTTTACAACTATTGGTGTAGTTGTCATTCGCGCGAATGCCAATCCGCCGATCAATATGAACCAGCCGAGTGACGCGATGCGGTTGATCCCGTATCTGAATCGCGAGCAGTACGGCGAACGTCCTTTGCTCCGCGGGCCGCACTATGAAGCCCAGCCTGTCGATACTGAAAAGAAGGATCGATATGGAATTGTGGGCGACCATTATGAGATCGTGGATCAGAAGATCTCCTATGTCTATCGCGACGAGGACAAGATTTTCCTGCCCCGCATCAGTCATAGTGATGGCAGTCGTCCAGCGTTGTATCGTCGATGGATGGGTGATGAGAATGGAAAGCCATCTATGGCATTCAATCTGGAATTCATGTTCCGATACCAGATCGGATGGATGTATTGGCGGTATTTCATGTGGAATTTCGCGGGTCGGCAAAATGGCGAACAAGGCACTGAGCCCTGGAATCCGCGTGCTGGACATTGGCTGTCAGGTGTGAATTTTGTGGATGAAAACCGGTTGTACAATATGGACAAGTTGCCGGACACCATGCGCGAGCACCAGGCGCGAAACCGGTATTTCTTCCTGCCATTCATTTTTGGACTGATTGGTTTTCTCTATCAATTCAATCGAAGAAAGCGCGACTGGGGCGCCTTGCTGGTTTTATTCCTCTTTACGGGTCTCGGTATTATTTTCTATTCCAATCAGCCTCCAAACGAACCGCGTGAGCGGGACTATGTATTGGTCGGTTCCTTCTTTACCTTCTGTATGTGGATCGGCCTGGCGATTCCGGCAATCTATGAATTTGCCAAAAAGAAGGCACCCTCGCTGGGCAATCTCACACCTTACCTGGCTACAGCGCTGGTGTTACTTGCACCCGCTATCATGTGCCAGCAAAACTGGGATGATCACAACCGTCGCCATCATTACGCCTCACGTGATTATGCCAACAACTTCCTCGAATCGCTGGAGCCCAATGCGATCATGTTTACCTACGGCGACAATGACACGTATCCGCTTTGGTATGCGCAGGAAGTGGAAGGTATCCGGACAGATGTGCGTATTGTGAACCTCAGCCTGATCGCGGTCGACTGGTATATCGAAGGCATGCGGCGAAAAGTCAATGATTCTGAAGCGATCAAACTGACCATTCCGACGGAAGCGTATCGGGGGAATAAACGCAACCAGATCTTCTGGCTGCAGGGAAAAAGTTCAACGAATCCGATGCCTCTGGACCAGGTGCTCCAGTTTCTGGCCAAGGATAATCCAATCACCGTGCAAAGCACCACATTGGAAACCTTCCTTCCGACCAATAATATCTATATCCCTGTGGATCCCGCGAGAGCCATAGCAGCGGGAATCATTTCACCCGCAGATACCGGTATTGTGACCCAGATCCCGATTGGCGGGATGGATAAGAATTATATCACGAAAGATCAACTGGCGGTGCTTGATGTGATCATGAGCAATTATTATGACCGGCCGATCTATTTCTCGGTGACCTGCCAGGAATCGAAATTAATGAATCTCGGTGATTATACATCGATGGAAGGTCTGGGTCTCCGGATCGTTCCTATTCGAACGCCAAGCCAGCGGGAATTCTATATCTACGGTAGCGGACGTGTTGACCTTGACAGAGTGTATAACAATGTGGTCAACAAATGGCGGTGGGGCAATTTCGACAAGAAGAAATTGTTTGTGACAGATTCCTATGGCGCGAGTGTGCAGGCGCAGAAAATGATCATCTGGCGGACATCGGAAAAACTGGCGGAAGCAGGACGAATGGAAGAGGCGATCAAACTCACGGATACCTTCTTTGAAGGATTCCCGCACATGAATTTTCCATATGATGCGCGAACCTTACCGCACATCAATGTGTATGTAAAGGCAGGAGCGTTGGATAAAGCGAAAGAGCATATGCGGATCCTGGCCGAAGAAACCGCGCAGCAAATGGTATTCTTTGATTCCATCAGTGATGAAGACCTGCGGGCCGGGTTCAGTCTCGAACAAAGGTTAGCCATGAATTCCGTGAGCGAGATCTTGCGACTTTCAAAAACCATGGAAGACGACGCGTTTGCCCAGGAAATGGAATCCAAGCTCGGGATGTACAACACCACGCCAACCATGAATTAAAGCATTATGGCAGACGATTCCCAAAAAAGGAAAATAGCGATCGGCGCCGATCATGCCGGTTTCCGCATGAAGGAAGCTATCCGGCATTGGCTGGAGCGCAATGGATATGAGGTGATGGATGCCGGGACCTTCAGCGAAGAATCGACAGACTATCCGGACCATGTCCACCCTGTCGCCACCGCGGTTGAAACCGGTGAGGCTGAACTCGGGGTGATCACATGCGGCTCGGGCAACGGCGCGGCCATGGCAGCCAATAAACACCAGGGCATCCGGGCGGCATTGACCTGGACGAATGAACTCGCATCGCTTGCCCGCCAGCACAATGACGCCAATATCCTGTCGATACCTGCCCGCTTTGTCTCCGAAGCTGAAGCGCTGTCCATGGTTCAAACGTTTTTGGAAACCCCGTTCGAAGGTGGTCGACACCAGCGCCGGGTGGAAAAGATTCGCTGCGCTTAATCGTTATCCTTTTATGAGATCCATTTTCTTACTTCTCCTGCTGGCCAGTTCATCATTGATTGGCCAGGCAGATGATATCGCTTTGCGGGTCGCCCAGGCAATCGATAGCCAGGATTTGCGGAAATATGTTTTCGCCCTCGCCTCCAAAGATTTCGGAGGTCGTGAAACAGGTTCCGAAGGCAATATGAAAGCGGCGAGTTATATCGCGGCCCAGTTCGCGGGATTCGGGATCCCCACGCTGCCGGGGAGTAATTCCTATTTCCAGGAAGTCGACTTTACGTCATTCCGTTGGAACGAAAACACCCTGAAGATCAATGGCCGTGAGAGCAGTCATTACAAGGAATTTCTTTCCATCTCACAGCTGTTTGCCACGTCGGGTTCGGAGATGAATATTGATGAACTTACCTTTCTCGGTTATGGTATCGATGACGCAACGTATTCGGATTACGCGGGAATGGATGTGACCGGAAAACATCTGCTGGTCTATGCCGGTGAGCCGCGCGATCGCGATGGGAATTTCAGGATCACCGGGGGAAATAAACCTTCCGATTGGTCGGATAATCTTTCTTTGAAACTTCAAAAAGCCAAAGCAGCAGGTGCAGCCTCCATCTGGATCATTGAGGATAAACTCAGGGACAAAGTGATGGAAGCCCGGAGGGGCCAACTCAGTGGCTCGATGCTGATGGGAAGCCCGGCCATGTTTGAAAATGATGGGTTGCCGCACGCGCTTATCAGTACAACGATGGCGCAGGAGTTGCTCGGAAAGTACAGCAAGAAAGTCATCAAACTCCGCGACAAGATCACGAAGAAAGGGAAGCCGGGATCGCTGAGTTTTCCGGTGCAGATGGAATGGAACTTCAATCGCGAGATCAAGACGACCAATGGCGTCAATGTGCTCGGCTATATTGAAGGAACCGATCCGGTGTTGAAAAACGAGATCGTCATCGTCACGGCGCATTATGATCATCTCGGGATGCGAGGCAATGATATCTTTTACGGCGCGGATGACAACGCATCAGGCACAAGCGCGGTGATTGAAATTGCGCAAGCGATGATGAATGCAAAGAAAGAAGGATTGGGTCCACGTCGCAGTGTCCTCTGTATGTTGGTGACCGGGGAGGAAAAAGGATTACTGGGTTCCGAATACTACAGCGAACATCCCATCTTTCCTTTGCAGAATACGGTCGCCAATGTCAATATCGACATGATCGGCCGGACGGATGAAAAACATGATCACCCGCGCTATACCTATGTTATTGGTTCGGATCGGTTAAGTACCTCGCTCCATGCGATCAATGAGTCAGTGAACGATAAATACACGCAGCTGGAGCTTGACTACACCTACAATCGCGATGATGATCCAAACCGCTTTTACTACCGGAGCGATCATTACAATTTTGCGAAAAAGGGAATTCCGGCCATTTTCTATTTCTCCGGAGTGCACGAAGATTACCACCGTCCAACGGATACGCCGGACAAGATCATGTTTGGTAAGGCGGTGAATATTGCCAAACTGGCCTTCCATACAGCATGGGCATTGGCCAATCGTGATGAGCGCATCCAGGTGGATGTGACCGGGAGAAATTAATCCAGCTGTCCCTGCTTATTGTGTTTTCAAATAGGCAATGATTGCCTTACGTATATCCGAACGCAAATCATTTGGGTCACCGGATGTGGGTTTGTTTACGCTGACAATGCCGGTATTCTTTTCAGTGAGGAACGGGATATCCAGGCCGAGCAGAAGGAAGTCATTCATTACGACCTTGTACACCTGGTCGTTGTTCAAAGGCTGACCTGCGATCATCCAGTTTCCATTTTTGTATTCAATTCGGGTATATTGAAGAAAGGCGCCATTCCCTGTGGCGTTATGCCCATAGTCGAGCACTTCCTTCAGCAAGCTGCCCTTGATCTCAACATCGTATACCGAACCCCCAAAAGGCAAGGCTCTGAAGATATCAATGGCCGTAATGCCGCCCGCGATCTGGTCATCGATGCGAATGCCTCCGCTATTGAGGATCGCTGTTACTGCGTTGTGCTTTGAGCTCGCCAGCATGCCTTCGGTAAACAGCATGCCCATATTGGTCTGATGGTGACGGATGCTGCTTTCGCGTCCATCGAGTGGAGTTGTGGCATTATAGATCACTTCATATGGTTCCGGGATGATCTCGCGGACTTTGTCATTCAATATGCCATTCCATTTCTCAACCACTTGCGCGACTTGTTCATCCTGTGGCGTGGATTCATTGATCGGGATCAATTCCGATGTGATCGTTGATTTTCCGGTGCGCTTGTCGTGATGCACGATGTGGAGGTACACCGTCTTGGCATTGGCGTCCGCCTTGGCAATGGCGTTTTGCCCCATGGCATGATAGATATGATCATGTTCATGACCGCCCATGATGAGTGGCACATCGGTGAGTTTAGCTGCAAGTGCTTTGTCCTCATCAATACTGAGATGCGTGAAGCCGAGGACGATATCCGCTTCTTTTTTCAACTTGACCAGTTCGACCGCAACACAACTATCGGGATTGTAGTAATGCACATAGTCGCGTGGATTGGAAGAGATGGTGGCGGAAAAAAATCCCAGGTCAAGTGCGGTACCATCTGAGTCCTTGAAAGAATAGATCTGCGTTTCGGGGATAAAGTGCTGTTTGCCGTTGATCATTTTGTAAAACGGGTATTCCTTATCCCCACACACCTGCCGGATATTGGTGGCGATCCAGTCGAAGGTGGATTCATTGAGACGTCGCTGCAGATCTGCCTCATCGAGATCGAATTCATGATTGCCGAATGCGGCGAGGTCGAGATCCATCGCGTTGAGTACCTCGATCATCTGGCGGCCCTTGATCCGCTCGCCTTCGTACTTGATCGTGCCGATAAGGGACGGATTGAGAAAATCACCCGCCAGGACCAGCATCGACTGCGGGTATTGTCTTTTAATCTGTTGATAATAGCCGGCCACTCTATGCAATCCGCCGGCTTTGCCGCCATCCACTCCGGCGATCTCGTAGACGTCATTCATCTGCACAATGGCGACGATGATCTGGCCGTCGTCGGTGGGGGTTTGGGTGGTATGTTTAGTAGGGGTACAGCTTAGGGTAAGTGCTGCAATAAATATCAGGAAGGAGATTGACCTGATCAGATTAAACTTTAGAAGTGCTTGCACGGATCTGTCTTTTGAAACAGAAATGTATCAAAAAGCGGTCAATCGAAGAAAAATTGAACTCTTCTACTTTTAAATGTGGCTTGATAAAGCTAAGATTCAAGGATTGATTCATGGCTATGGCAAAGGTGGAAGTATGCTTAGAAATAGGTTAACTCGATATATTTATATCCGGCGATATTGGACCGTAATTAGTTGCCTTATGGGCGTCCCCCAAAAAAGGGTTTTATGAATTACCAAATGTTCGAGCCGCGTGAAGAGCTGGCATCACTTGTGAAGTGCTATTGGATACTGGAAGGTCCCGCGCAAGATCAACCTGATCGACAAACCATCATCCCTGACGGCTGTATGGAAATGATCTTTCACTACGGCGACTTATACAAACAATACCTGGGGGATGGCACCAGTATCATCCAGCCGGGATGCTTTGTATTTGGTCAGATAACCCGGACGCTTGAAATAGAACCGACCGGCGCAACAGGAATTTTTTCTGTCCGTTTTCATCCATACGGATTCGTGCCGTTTGCCACGCTTCCGATAAAAGACATGGAGAATAGAGCGGTTCCCCTTGCGGAATTGTTTGGATCGGATGGAATGGCGATCGAGCAACAGATCCTGAATGCATCGACGACAGCAGAAAGAATAGAGCGGATTGAGGCATTCTTACTCAGCCGTTTGGCCAACCCCAACACCATCGACCAGATCATCAAATCCACGATCGACACCATGTTGACGGCCAATGGACAGATCAGCATCAATGAGCTTTCAAGGCTAACCAATATCAACCGCAGACAACTGGAACGAAAATTTGCTGCTGCCATTGGTCTCAGCCCGAAGCAACTCTCCAAAACCATTCGGCTTCAGGCCACCCTCAATATGTTGCTCGACAAAAAGTTTACCAGCCTTACCGCCCTGGCGTATGCGGGTGAGTATTACGATCAGGCCCATTTTATCAGGGACTTTAAGGAATTCACAGGCCTGACGCCCAAGGAATTTTATGGAGACAGCCTGAAAATGACCTCGCTCTTCATCGCAGATTAGCGGTTGTCGCATTTTTACAATTCTGGTTTCGATTTGGATCAGATTTTTGTCCAACAGCTAAAAACAGAGAAATGGATAATCTGATCAATTGGTTTGAGATCCCTGCTGCGGATTTCAAAAGAGCAGTGGCCTTTTACAAAGCTATCCTGGGTTTGGACATTAATGAAGTAGACATGTTCGGCACCAGAATGGGCTTATTCCCGACGAACGGACAAAATGTGTCTGGCGCAATCGTCCAGGGCGATGATTACAAGCCCTCCACGGATGGTGTCGTGGCCTATCTGAATGGCGGACAGGATTTACAAACTGTCCTGAACAAAGTGGAGTCAAACAATGGAACTGTGATCGTCCCGAAAACACAGATTAGCCCCGAGATGGGCTATTTCGGGATGTTTATCGATACGGAAGGGAACAAGATGGCGGTGCACTCGATTGGTTAACGCATCACATCCACGTCTCCTCCAAATGCTCCAGATACCCAGGATAATCCGTCGTATAATGCAAGCCCCGGCTCTCATGCCGCATCGATGCAGAGCGTGTGACAAGATAGGCTACAGTGATCAGGTTCCGAAGCTCACAGAGCTGAGGTGAAAGTGTTGTGCTGTGGTAGAGGTCTTCGGTTTCTTTGTACAACAGGTACAACCGATCCAGCGCGCGCTGCAGACGCACATTGGAGCGCACGATGCCCACGTAAAAACTCATGATGTCTTTCAGCTCCTTCCAGCTCTGGGTGATCAGGACCATCTCCTTGGGATCAGTCGTTCCGCGCGCATCCCAGTCCGGGATCTTTTCGTTGTAGGTGTATTGATCAATTTTCTGCAGCACATCCATCGCGATGTTCTCCGCATATACGAGCCCTTCAAGCAATGAATTCGAAGCCAGGCGATTCGAGCCATGCAAACCCGATGCAGTGCATTCACCGGCGGCGTATAGATGATTGATGGAGGTACGACCCACTCGGTCCACCAAAATGCCGCCGCAGAAATAATGACATGCGGGGACGACGGGAATGAGATCTTTCGAGACATCGATTCCCTGCGACGCACATTTCTCAAGGATATTCGGAAAATGAAGTTTGAATTGTGCCTGGTCAAGATGACGACAATCGAGATACACATATTCATCCCCGAGCCGTTTCATCTCGTTGTCAATCGCGCGGGCTACAATATCACGAGGCGCCAGGCTGCCGCGCTCATCATACTTGCTCATAAACTCCTCGCCGCTGCGCGTCTTTAATATGCCACCAAACCCGCGCACCGCTTCCGAAATGAGGAAGGCTTGGCTTTCTACTGCAGGATTGTAAAGGGAAGTGGGATGGAACTGTACAAACTCCATATTCGATACTCTTCCCTTCGCGCGATACATCATCGCCATACCATCACCCGTGGCGATCAGTGGATTCGTAGTGGCACGATAGATCTGCCCCGCACCACCGGTGGCGATAATAGTGATCTTCGCGAGGATGGTTTCGACATCCAGGTTGTCTTTGTCCAGCGCATACACGCCGTAGCATTCAATCCCCGGCATCAATCGCGTGACGTTGTAGTTGAGGTGATGCTGTGTCAGCAAATCAATGGCATAACAGTTCTCCCGGATCTCGATATTCTTCAGTGAGGACGCCTTTTCGAGAATTGTACGCTGGATCTCCCAGCCCGTGATGTCCTTGTAGTGCAGAATGCGATTCTCGCTGTGTCCGCCTTCACGACCCAGGTCGTATTCACCACCACCATCTTTATCGAATCGCGCACCCCAATTGATGAGTTCCCGCACACGCTCCGGACCTTCTTCCACGACCATGCGAACGATCTCTTCGTTGCAAAGACCATCGCCTGCATCAAGGGTGTCATCAATATGCTTCTGGATATTGTCCTCCTCAAGATTCCACACCGCCGCGACACCGCCCTGGGCATAGCGGGTATTCGTTTCTTCACGGATGGATTTGGTGATGACGGTGATCTTCAGGTCGGGCCGGGCCATGGCGATCTTGATGGCGCAGGTCAGGCCGGCGATGCCGGAGCCGACGATCAGGATGTCTGTTTTTCGGGTTTCACTCATTTGGGTGCAGTGTGCCTACGCTGTAAAGATAGGAAGCCGGGGATTGAAAGAATCTATACTTCAATATAGATGTTTAGGGTTTAGAGTTTAATGTTTAGGGTTTAATGTTAAGGGGGTTAATACACTTCCCAATACGTAAAATTATCTGACAACAAAAAGATTGAAACTCCGCGTGAATCAGCGCGATCTGCGCGAAACAAGGATGAATCATAAGTTTCGCGCAGATCTCACAGATCGTCGCAGACCCCATTAAACACTAAACCTAAACCTTAAACAATCACCTGGTTCTGAATCCCTCCTGATTGCACGATCCCACCTGCCTGAAAATTGCCGCACCTAAACATTTAAACCCTAAACCTTAAACAATCACCTGGTTTTGAATCCCTCCTGATTGCACGATCCCACCAGCCTGAAAATTGCTGCACCTACACGTTAAACCCTAAACCCTAAACAATCATCTGGTTCATCAGCATCGCAGATCGAATGATACCACTACGAGGCAAACAACCTCACCTAAACATTAAACGCTAAACACCCCCAATTCTGACGAATTAATTTACCAATATAAAATCCACTATTTTGCCACACCATGCATATAGCCCTGAGCGCCCGCCTTCTCCAGTACAACCGTCTCGAAGGGATCGGGCATGTGACACAGGAGCTGATGCGACGAATGGTGCAGGATCACCCGGACGATCAGTTTGACTATTACTTTGACCGCGCATATCATGATTCATTTTTACACGGACCCAACGTCACGCCCTTAAAGTTCCCACCGCCGACCCGCTTGCCGTTCCTGCTGCGGTATTGGCTGAATATGCCGGTGAAGAAAAATGTGATTCAACGGAACACGGATGTGTTCTTCAGTCCCGATGGTTTTGTGCCGCTGGACATGAAGGTGCGCAAAGTGTCAATGGTACATGACGTCGCTTTCCTGCGCTATCCCGAGATGCTGCAATGGCGAAACCGGGTATTCTACAAGCGCTGGATGGGCAAGTTCGTTTCAGAAACGGACCATATCATTACGGTATCGGAGTATTCAAAAACGGAATTGCTTCATTTTTATCAACTGAAGGAAGAGAAAGTCTCCGTGATCTATAACGGTGTTTCAGATGTGTACAAGCCATTGACCATGGTGGAGAAGAAACATATCCAGGATCAATGCGCGGATGGCCATCCGTATTTCGTTTACCTCGGCGCGTTGCATCCGCGCAAAAACATACCGTTACTGATCAAGGCTTTTGACCTCTTCAAACAGAATAAAAAGTCGGACACACAATTGGTTATTGCCGGCAGAGCCTTGTGGCGGGTGAAGGCGATCGAGGAGGCCATTCAGCAAAGTCGCTTTCGCACATCCATTCACCGCCTGGGCTATATCTCGCAGGATGAGGCTGCCCAACTTGTCGGTGGCGCTGAGGCGATGATCTACCCATCAGTGTATGAAGGCTTCGGTCTTCCGGTGCTCGAGGCCATGGCCTGCGGCGTGCCGGTCATTTGCTCGAATGTATCTT
>AERA01019551.1_pt1 | contig 90120 bp, 59 predicted proteins | sample 267968 | NCBI WGS metagenome assembly AERA01 (sample SAMN02954363, study PRJNA61401) | activated sludge metagenome | biome: terrestrial; feature: wastewater treatment plant; material: activated biomass; isolation source: activated biomass of an industrial wastewater treatment plant | reverse complement strand
CTGATTACTGATTACTGAACTGCCTCCGCCTCCGCCTCAGCCTTCACTTCATCGCCTCCATCACCTCTTCCTTCCGCCGTCGACTGACTTCCACCCGGGATCCGTCCTGGAGGATCACATAGCCGTCGTGGTCGATAAAGGAAATGTATTTTTTATTGACGAGGTGACTTTTGTGTGTGCGGATAAAATGCTGACCCGACAGCAAGGCATCATATTCGCCGAGGGTTTTGGAGATCATATAGCTTTTGCCGGACTGAACAAAGAACCGGGTATAGTTGCCCATGGCTTCGCAGCGGATTATATTCTGCGGCAACAGGAAATGCACACCTTCCTTGGTCGGCAGTGCCAGTTTGAATTCATCGGTTGACGAGGCAGACAGGTTGTGCATGATATTTTTCAGCAGGTCGTATTGTTGCTTGTAATCCTCCTGGCCTTCAATAAAACGGTGCACAGCGGCCTGCAATTCTTCGATATCAATAGGTTTCAACAGGTAGTCAAACGCGCTGTACCGGATGGCCTGGATCGCATACTCATTATACGCCGTAGTGAAGATGATCTTGAAATCCTTGTTGGGTATTTTCTCCAACAACTGGAATCCGTTCATGTGCGGCATCTGGATATCCAGGAAGACCAGCCCGGGATGGTGCTGGTGGATCTTGTCGGCTGCTTCACGACTGTCATTGCATACAATGACTTCATTCACCTCGGGAACCGTTTTCAGGATCATCAGCCGCAACGCGTCGGTAGCGCGCTGTTCATCATCGATGAGGAGTACTTTTAACATGGGTCTGGTTATTACACAGGTAATAAAATCTCAACTCGGGTCCCTGCTGGTGTTCCATCCGCGGCGATAAGGTCATGGATCTCAATCCGGCCTTCTTCGCCATTATTTTTTTTCATGGCTTGCAGCCGTTCCAGCGAAACAGCAATACCTCTGCTGACATGCTTTTTGTCGGTTCTGGGCATATTTTTCAATTCGGCTGACCGTTCCCGGCCAATGCCATTATCTTCTATAATGCAACGAACGAAGTGGCCTTCATCATGAAACGTGACGAGCAGTTTCCGGTCGCCTTCTTTATGCATGAGTCCATGCCAGATCGCATTTTCGACAAAAGGCTGGATGAGCAGGGTGGGAATTTTCAGTTCATCTTCATCGATATCATCATCGCACCGGATCTCATAACTGAACGCTTCTCTAAACCGGACGGATTCCAGATCGATATAGAGCTTCAGGATCTCCAGTTCTTCCCGCAGGGAGATCATTTCTTTATCGCTGTAGATGAGGACAGATCGGAGTAGTTTGGAAAACCGGGATAAATATTGTGTCGCAACAAGTTCTTCATTTGCCAGGATCATTTGCTGGATAGAGTTCAGGGCGTTGAACAGGAAATGCGGGTTCATTTGCAATCGCAAACTCTGCAGACGCGATTCGGTCGCCTTTTGTTTGTTCTGGAGAATTTCAATTTCGGCTTTTTGCTTTTCCTCTTTCGCCAGGATGCGCTGGATCTGGTTTGCACACAACACGGCGATGGTGGTCAGAATGGTCAGGTGTTTGGAGTTGAAAAAGTTTTCTTCCGGGTGTTCACTGTCGATCACACCAAAGACTTCCCCGTCAACCAGGATTGGCACCGCGATCTCGGATTTCCGCGAAGCATCATCGACAATATAGCGTTCATCTTTCCGGGTATTGGCTACAATTTCAGGTTGACCGGTGGAGGCAACATTCCCGGTGATTCCCTTTCCAACTGAAATTTCTATGGGCTGGAGTAACTTCCGGGTATCCGGACTCTTGGGGCCATAGGCTGCCTTCTGGATCAGGACCTGGCGCTGACGGTCGACGGTATAGATTACACAGTCCTCAAATCGTAGTTTGGAAATACAATTCTTGGTGATGTCCCACAGCATATCGTCAATATTCTGATGCCGATTGATTTGAGAGGCGAAGTAATGGATGACAGCTTCGGTTTCCAGCGCTTCGGTTTTCGCCTGCTGCAACTTTCGCGAGCGGGAAAGCGCCGCATACACCAGGCCGAGTAACAACAGGAAAGCCGCCAGCCTGAACCAGAATTGTTGTACGAGTTGCGCTTGCAAATTGATGACAATTTCATTTTCAGCCGGCACCCATGTTCGTTTATCATTGGATGTGCGTACGAGGAACCGATAGTCGCCCGGCGCAAGATGATTGTAGCGTGCGGAATTCTGGTTGGTGGCCAGGATCCAGTCGTCATCTACGCCTTCCAGTTTGTATTGATAAAAGGTGTGCAGGTGTGTGCTGTAATCGACGGAGGCAAAATGAAAGGTGATAAAATTATTCCCCGGCCGGAGTTTGAATGTCTCTGTGCCGGACACGTATGAATCCACATCCCTGGATTCAATCCGGTTAATCATGCCGCGGATCTCAATCGTCTGATCATACAACTCATCCGGGAAGAAATACTGAATGCCACGCTCGGTGCCCCAGACCAATTCATCGGTATCCAGCTGGCAATAGCTGTTCAACCGAAAACCATGAACGCTCAGTCCGTAGCGCTCATCAAATACCCGGATCGTGGTATCCGCAATATTGAAGCAGGCCAGCCCCACATCATTGCCGATCCACATGCGGTTTTGGCGGTCCAGCAACAAGGCTTCGACGCGGTTATTCATCAGGCCGCTTTGATCATCAAATAAAAGGATGCGGCCATCACTGAGCCGGATATTCAGGCCGCTAAGCGTACCGTAATAGAGATTCCCAAAATGATCTTCGTTAATGACTGTGCATTCATTGGAAACAAAGCCTGATGTTTTATCCAGTCGGTCAACAGCCCCGGTTTTGGGATTGTACTTCCACGCCCCGAGCTGGCGCGAGGTGATCCAGAGATGATCGTTGTCGAGTTGTTCTATTCTGTAGATATACTTTCCAGCCAGTTCCGCCAACGGGGTATTTTTGACATCATGGTACTCGAATGTAACAGGGTCATAGGCGCCGATACCTGAATAGCTCCCAATCCAGACCAGGCCATCCGGCCCATCCCGGATGCACATCGTGGGACTGGAAAGCGCTGACCCTGGTATTTCAGGTGTTTGGGGAATGAACTGTTTAACGGTTCCACCTGCATCCAGGATATAGACTCCCGAATGATGTGTCGCGACCCAGGTTTGGTCCAATCGATCGGTATACACAAAGTTGATCTGGTCGCCATTTTCAGGTGGAAAGGAAAAAAACCGGGTTTGATTGGTTTTCCTTGACCATTCGATCAGGTAAGTGGATGTTCCCACCCACATCCGCTGATCACCGGCAGACGCGAGATGGTTAATGAATCCGTCATAGGTGATGCCATCCTTCGATCGAAGGATCGGTTGATGACCGATTACCGCATGTTGATTGAAATAACTGATCCCGTTTGGCGTGGCACCAATAAATACCCAGCCGGTGCTGTCCGAAATCATAAAACTTGGCGTGTTGTTGGTGATCGTCGTATTATCCGCTGCATCGTGCCGGTAGACCTGGAAGGAATGAGATTCCGGTGTATACAGAAACAATCCTCCTGGCGCGGTGGAGATCAGCAGTTGCCCACTTTCCAGCCGAAGGGCGGAGTGCACATAAGAATTGATCGTCTTTCCTTTGTCATCAGTAACATGCTCAAAAGGCCGGGTGATGCGTGATGATTTGCGATGAATCGCCCACACCTCGGTCTCCGGTACACTGTACACCAATATGTCTTCCTCGCTCCAGGTGCTCAGGGGGCGGCACCGATGACACGCCATTCGATCAGTGACCGCCTGGAGATCAAAATCCATGATATACATTGTATCGATCCCTGCATACGCGTACTCATGATCATTGAGCTTGAGAAACTGGGTATACCGTCGGGCATGAAGCAGGCTGTCTCCCGAGATCGGCAGTACCGTGAAATCGGCCATGTCCAGGGAGTCACGGATCCCGGCGGTGTGGAAAGTATTCGGAATGAGATGATGATGGCGGGTCACCAGGATGACAGGAAATTTCGATGACGACAAAATGCCATATACCGGCTCTACCTTCCCCTCTCTGTACAGTCTGACCGCATGGAATTTTCTCTGCTCATCGATCAGTGTTACCTGTCCACCAGATGTCAGGACCCAGATCCTGTTGCTCGTGTCACAATGTATACCCCGGATGCCATTTGAGCCCAACTCGGGGTGGTCGGCTTTGAAATACTTCTCCACCACCTGGCCACTGAACCGGTTCAGCCCATCGCCGGTGCCGAGCCAGAGATAGCCGTTGCGGTCGAGTTCGAGGGCATAGATATAGTTGTCGGAAAGACCCTGGGCGGTGTTCAGGTGACTGAAATGAATGTGCGTAATGGGCCGCTGGCTCCACCCGGACGGAAGCCAGATGCCAAGGAAGAAGAGGAGAGACATGCTGAAAAAAGGCCTCATCATACGTATTCGCACACCTACGATCAATAAATATACCGTTAAACCCCTCGCTCCATTCGAATACCACCCGGCAATAACCGGTAAACTATTCTTCGGTCATTCCTGACGAGTTTGCGGTTGGTCAATCATTTTTCATCCTGTGTATTTCCCGGTTCATCCCCCGTTTTTGGCCTTTCAGTCATCTCCGGTTTGCAGGCCCGCTGATCACCCAGATACTTTTGACCCATGATTGCTGAATACCAAAGAAAGTCAGCACGATCTGCAAGACAAACCTGACCACAAAAAAAATGACCATCATGAAACCTGTTTTACCATTTATCGTCTTTTGGCTTCTGTCATGCGTTGGCCTCGGCGCACAGAAAGCCCTGCCCGTCAGTCTTCATCCCTACGTCGCGCTGAATGAACAGCTGATGGTCAGGCTAAAGGACGCCGGATTTACCTCCGTTGACCCTGGCGTCACGTCGACCAGCCGGGATGAAGTGCAACCTCGAAACCAGGACCTGGTACTGGATTCGACGATCAACTTTATCAGCTATCCCGATTCGTTGCCGCTGGTTCGGTTTACGTATAGTTATCCGGATGAATTCACGGAGATCGCATATGAGTCCTTCTTCAGTGAGGGGGCATGGGATCCGATTACCCGAACGACCAGACATAAAGACCACCTGGGTCGTGACCTGGAGATCGTTGCCGAGCAATATGTCGAAGAAGGCGGCTTCTACCGGCCGGATTCCAGGATCGAGATCTTCCCGCGCGGGAATACGCCGGAGCTGGTCGATTCCTTTTTCATCTATGCCTGGAATACGGACCTGAACAGCTATGTCCGGCAGTTCAGCACATGGAATGCCTACAATGCCGAGGATCAATTGATCGAGCAGGTAAGTTCCATTGATATTTTCAAGGTCCCGGTATTCTTCCAGGACGTATACACCTATGATACTGAAGGCAACCTGCTGACCATCTCTTCAAATAACCTGGAAGGCGGTGAAGTATATCCGGCCGGATTGCATGAATATACCTATGATGCAGGTCTGCTGATTGCTATTACAATTTCCGTTTCCGATGGGCTGGGCGCATTCATTCCTGCTGACCGGCTGGAGTACACACATAATATGGAGAACGGATGGCTAGAGTCTTATCGAATCCGGATCTGGGATTTCGAAAAAGGATCCTGGATGACCACGCAGGAAATTGAATATGATTATGACACTGAGGGCCGTTTGATCAGGCAGTATATCCAGGGCCAGGATCAATCCGGCAGTTGGCAACGGAATGTCTGGGCGTATGGATATGCAAAGAATGATCAGCGATCCTTCGAAACACTGTACTACTGGGATAATGATTCCGCCGACTGGGTCAGACAGGAAACGACCCACTACTATTATCGCGACCTCCTGTCCGCTTCCCCAAATCCGCCGGTGAGTCACGAAGTGCTCAACGTTTATCCCAACCCGACAACCGGTACTGTCAATATCAGCCTGGTAGAAGAGGAGAATACCGTCGAAGTATTTAATCTCGACGGTGTCCGGGTGATCCAGGCCTACATGCCGGCCGGAGAGCACGCCCTCGATCTGTCCATTCAGCCGGCCGGTCAATACCTCATCACGGTCATGCATGGTGCAGTGCGATCGACTGGCCGGGTGATCCTTCAATAACTGAAATATCAATCATTCCTAACCAATAAAATCCACAACCATGAAAACCGTATTGCATTTTTTCAAAAACCCCATGATCCTGTTCATGATGATCGCAGCCCTGCCTATGATGAGTTGTGACAAAAATGATGACATCAGCCCGGAGCAACTGATGGAGCAGCTGGAAGGCACCTGGGACATTACCTCCTACAAAATTGCCGGAGATGAATACATCGGGGTACTCGTTGAAAACGCTACCATCTCCTTTCACGCGACAGCCGATTTCGATGGTGATTTTACACAGACCGTAGTGTTCTTCGAGGAAGAGGAAGCATTGTTGACAGGCGCGTATTCTGTTGACAGCCGCGGCGATGAAATCCTGCTCGATTATGACGGCGTAGCGGTCCAGGTGGAATTGAAGATCCAGGGCAACAAGATGACCTGGAAAAGCTATCAGGATGGTTACCCGCTGGATCTGAAAGCGACCAGACGTTAATCTCGCCTGCCTGACAAGAGAGGGGTCACGCCGAACGGGTTTCGGTGGTCGATCCCTCTCACTATTTTCTCGTCCGCCTTCGCCTGTCGAAGTATCTTGCAGCCCCAATGCACATTAACATTCACTATCGGTCCCTGGTTATTTTCATCCTTTTTGCCTGGACGCAGATCGCCTCCGTGCACAGCCAGACCAACCGCGACAGTCTCTGGTCTGCATGGCAGAATGAAGCGCTTCCGGATACCCATCGGCTCAACGCGCTTCAACGCATAGCCTGGCCGATGCTTTTTGTCAATCTCGATTCTTCCCGCGCGTTGTTTGAACAACAATTGGCCCTGGCCCGCAAATCAGAAAATGATCGTTGGATCGGGAAAGCCCTGTACAATCTGGCCACCGCTTCCTACCACAAAGGGGATCCAAAACGGGCTTTTGAGTTGTATGAAGAAAGTCTTCCATACCGGATCAAGGGCAAGGATAGAAAAGGAGAAGCCGCGATTTATGGCAACCTGGGCCTGATCCTCAGTGACCAGGGAAAGTATCTGCAAGCGCTTGACTATCTGCGCCAATCGCTCGCGATCAACCTGTCAATCAATGATACCCTCAATACCCTGAGCAACTATATCAATTTCGCGATCATCTATAACACGCTCGAGGATAGCGCGATGGTGTTTGAATATTATGACAAATGCCTTCGACTCGCGCACCCGGTGCGGCATAAGCGGGATTATGGCGTTGTCTATAATAATATCGGGATGGCCTATAAAGCTGCGGGCATGTATGAACGATCGCTGGGTTACCTGGAAAAAAGCCTGGCCATTCGCGTCGAGTTGAAAGACCGCATGGGACAGGCGATCAACCAAGTCAATATCGGCAATGTCCTCAATCACATGGGTCGCTACGCCGATGCGCGGAAGCATGTCATGGAAAGCATCTCCCTGTTTGAAATGCTGAAAGATGAAGGCAGCCTGGTGCATACCTATTTTGTGCTGGGCGATATCGCCTATAATGAAGGCAAGTACCGGGAAAGTATCCAGTGGTGTGCGCAGTCCCTGGAGATTGTCAGGGCGAGCGGCAACCGACCGGAAGAAGTAGGCGTCTGTGAATGCCTGTATAGATCACATAAAGCGCTTGGCAATCTCGCTGAAGCCTTGTACTACAATGAGCAGGTGATGGCGCTCAAGGATAGTCTCAATGAAAATGATGTCAGGCTGTCCCTCAGTAAAATGGAATTGCAAAATGCAAAGTTGGCCGACAGTCTTTCCCGCGCGGAAGAGCGGTCGAGGTTGCAACTCGAATACCAGCAGGTGCTGAATGTCAAACGCAAACAGGTCAACTGGGCCCTGACGGCCGGAATATTTATTCTGTCCCTGGCCATCCTCTTCCTGGTCAGAATGTTGTATTTCAGGAGGCGGTCAGACGCGTTGATCCATAAAACAAGGGAACTCGAAAAGCAACAACTCATCAGTGAAGTGGCCTTGCTGCGCTCACAGGTCAATCCGCATTTTCTATTCAATAGTCTGAGCATCCTCTCATCCCTGGTCCGCGTCGATCCGGACCTGTCTGAACGGTTTATCGACCAGTTGTCCAAATCGTACCGGTATATTCTCGAGCAGAAGGAACAATCCCTCGTGACACTTCGGACCGAGTTGGGTTTCATTGAGTCCTACGCGTTTTTGTTGGGAATCCGTTTTGAACACAAATTCAAACTGATGATCTCCATTCCTGAACCCTATCTCGATCATTTCAGGATCGCACCGCTGACATTGCAATTGCTTGTGGAGAATGCGGTAAAGCACAACCGGATGTCGCTGATCGAGCCGCTTGTCGTGCATATCGGGATCCATGAGCCGGATACGTTGATCGTGCAGAATCACCTTCAGCCACGCAGCACCCCTTCGGATTCCACAGGGATAGGATTGCAAAATATCCGGAACCGATATGCATTACTGACGGATCAGCCGGTGGTGATTGAAGCAGTGAATGATGCCTTTGTGGTCAGGATTCCCCTCATCCGGGAGCCTGCTGCAGAAACTGTCAACCTTTAATTCCGGAAAAGCACTATGAGAACGATCATCATCGAGGATGAAAACCTGACGGCCAGGCGCCTGGAAAAATTGTTGCAGGAAAGTGAGCCAGGCATCCGGATTGAGGCGATATTACCCTCTGTCATCGAGGCGGTGTTGTGGTTACGGAAAAACGAGCAACCGGACCTGATCTTCATGGATATACACCTCGAAGATGACCTCGCCTTCCGGATTTTTGAGCAAGTGCGCGTGACTGCGCCTGTCATTTTTACGACGGCGTATGATGAATACATGATCAAGGCATTCAAGGTCAACAGCATTGATTATTTATTGAAACCGGTGAACCCGGACGAGCTCCAGCAGGCCCTGGCGAAGTTTAAAACCTTGCGCGACCAGTTTGCAAAACCACGGCGGGACAATCTGTTGGAACTCATTGCCAAAAAGGAACCGGAATATAAAAGCCGGTTTATGATCACCGCGGGTAACAGGATCCGGAGTGTAGAGATTGCAGAGGTCGCGTATTTTTATTCAGAGGAAAAACTCACCTTCCTCGCCACCCGGGACGGCCATTTCTTGCCCATTGAATTCAGTCTCGACAAGTTGATCACCCTGCTGGATCCCAAAGCATTTTTTCGCATCAGCCGGCAATACATCATTTCGTTCTCCGCAATACAAAGTGTGGTCACCCATTTGAAAGGGAAGCTGAAACTTGAACTCAAGCCAAGGGCAAAAACTGAAGTGCTGGTGAGTAGCGATCGGGCATCCGAGTTCAAGACGTGGCTGGGCCGGTAGGTTAAATCTATTTTTCACCTGAATGTATTCTGCATGCGCCACGCCTGAAAAAAAGCCGCCATCACAGGCAGCTTTTTCATTACGCGGATGAATATGGATTTTCGGAGATCAGATTTCCCGGTAGTAGTGATCAAATCGCAGGAACTCATCCCGACTCATTACCTGGTCATCATTGGTGTCCCAGATGCCAAATACGGCTTTGGATAATTCGTGCTGGTCGAGATAGCCGTTGCGATCGATATCCCAAACTTTGTGAAACGCGGTATTTTTCAACGCGCCGAGATACTATGAGTAGGTGATCACATTATCCCGGTCCAGATCATAAATGATATAGTCATTGACCAGGTGACCTTCCAGGTAGTATGGATAGCCCATGACCCATTCATCCTTCATTAAGAATGTATCCCGGTTTATATCCATCTGGTCGAATGTGGCGTAGAAGAAATCCTCATCATCCAATCCGGTATTATCCCGAAGATTCCAGTCGTCGATGTAGTGCTTGGTAAATACAGCGGTAAATTCCGCCTGGTTGATCAATTGATTTTCGTTCAGGTCAAAATTGTCAAATACTAAATCCTGGCTCCAGCCCGCCATGCTTAAGCACATGAAGGTTATGCCAGCCAGAACTGTAGAAATGATTTTCAGTTTCATGGTTGTATGTTTTTGGTTTACTGGAAGTATAAGGGGATTGACATACCAATGTCAATGATCACCCTCAATATGTTGCATGAGCCTGATCATTTTTAATGATAGAGCACCTGGAGTGGGGTATCAATCCAACGTTTGCCGCAGCCATTGTGCATTCAACGCCACAATAATGGTACTCAGGGTCATCAGGATAGCGCCAATGGCCGGACTGAGCATGATGCCAACAGGGGCCAGCACGCCGGCCGCCAACGGAATCGCGATGGCGTTATATCCGGTAGCCCAGATCAGGTTCTGGATCATTTTACGGTAGGTGGCTCTGCCCAGGTTGATCAGGTCCGTAATGTCTTTGGGGTTACTGTTGACCAGGATGATATCCGCGGTTTCTGCAGCGACATCCGTACCGGAACCCACTGCGATGCCAATATCCGCCTGGGCCAATGCCGGCGCATCATTTACACCATCACCCGTCATGGCCACAAATGCGCCGTCCCGCTGCAGCTTTTTAATGATGTCTACTTTTTCGTGCGGTAATACTTCGGCGTAGTAATCATCCAGTTGTAATTGTTCGCTGACAGCTTTGCCTACTTTTTCATTATCACCGGTAGCCATGATCACCTGGATGCCATCAGACTTGAATGATTTGATCGCTGCTGCGGACTCTGGCCGGATCTCATCTGAAAGCGCGATGTAGCCGGCCACCTCCTTGTCGATGATGACAAAGACAACGGTTTCCGCTTCATTGGTGAACGCACCATCGGGTATGTCCAGATCATTTTCCTTCAGATACCCGGGACTCACGACCATCACCGATTTTCCATCCACTTCAGCCTGGACACCTTTCCCGGTTAGTGCTTCAAAATCATTCGCTTCCGGTACATCAATGTTTTGCTTTTTCACCTCGTCCATGATCCCGGTTGCGATCGGATGTTCGGAACGATTTTCCAATGCGGCAACCAGGCGTAGCATTTCTTTTTTATCACGCGTGTCACCAACAGATTCATACCTGGAGACGCCAAATTTACCAACAGTGAGCGTGCCGGTCTTGTCAAACAGCAGGGTCGTGATTTTGCGTGATGACTCAAAGGCTGTGCGATTCCGGATCAACAGACCCCGTTTGGCGGAGATGGAGGTCGAGATAGCCACGACGAGTGGAACGGCCAGGCCCAACGCATGTGGGCAACTAATGACCATCACGGTGACCATGCGTTCCAGCGCGAACACAAAATCCTTTCCCAATAAAAGCCATACCGACAACGTGATGATCCCGGCTGACAGTGCAATAAACGTCAACCATCGTGCGGCCCGGTCCGCGAGGTGTTGCATTTTCGACTTGCTTTTTTGGGCTTCCCCAACCATGGTGATCACCTTCTGGAGATAACTGTCACTTCCGGTATGTTCGACCCGTGCTATTAACGAACCATTGCCATTGACACTGCCGGCGATGAGTTTTTGTTCCACTGTTTTCTGAACGGGTTTGGACTCGCCGGTGAGCATCGATTCATTCACAGCGCTTTCGCCTTCGACAATGACGCTATCGGCCGGGATTTTTTCGCCGGGTTTGATCTGAATGATATCGCCTTTAGCCAATTCCTCAATCGGGATCTCCCGGACACCCTCATCCGTGACCTGGTGCGCTTCGGCCGGGAGAAGTTTGACGAGCAATTCAAGTGCACGGGACGCGCCCATGACCGATTTCATTTCGATCCAGTGGCCCAGCAGCATGATGACAATCAGCGTGGCGAGTTCCCAGTAAAAGTTCTCGCCCGGTAAACCGAAAGTCGTGGCCACTGAATAAAAGAAAGCGACCGAGATCGCCATCCCGATCAAGGTCATCATACCCGGCGTCCGTTGTCGTATTTCCTCCCAAAGCCCACTGAGAAATGGCCAGCCGCCATAAATAAAAACAACTACAGATAGCCCGAACAGCACCCACTTGTCGCCATCGAATTGTAATCTGAATCCAAGCAAATGCTGGATCATGGGCGAAAGGACGACAATCGGTCCGGAGAGGAGAAGGGTGACCCGGAATCGATTCCTGAAATCCTCGATCATCATGGCGTGATGGTCATGGCCCGAATGAGCCGGGGCATGACGGTCACTTGCAGTCACTTGATGTGCTGAAGACTTATGGTTTCCACTGTGATGTTGATGTTTCATGCATGCAGGATTTGGGGTTGGATCGAAAGCAGAAATATTATATGCGGATCAAACTCATCAACGCCTGGAAATCCGGATTTCCTAAAAGATACCTCTTTTTTGAATATCCACGATGCTGCGGTGGGCTGGTGACAGCACTGAAATCAGGAAAATTCTGTTTGAAGAGCAGTGAATCCGGTGTTGATAACCGTTAAGTCATGCAGATTGACCGTTTACATATTATCAAATCGGACTATCGGCTATTTCCCCTTTTTTCGTTATTATTAAGGCAGTGTCAAAGCCCCTTCGGAGTTAATCCCTGCCGGTGAATTATCTATTCACCAGAACAACCAGATCATTTTTTTAGCTAAATATCCGGATATGACTTTCCGGCGACACGGGATACAAACAGGTTTATTGCTTTTGATGTGTGCACTGGCGACAGCACAGGTGTTTCTGTTCCAGGTATCATCAACTCCATTTTCCAGTTTATCGCACGTTGAACATGCTAAGCGCCAGCAACCGGTGATGACCGAGTTTATCACGGTGTGGAATTCTGCAAATCCCGGTGGCTCCGGGGCAAATCAGATCAATTTTCCAGGCGTCGGGTTAAATTATTCCATTTATTGGGAGTTGGTTTCCAACCCGTCAATCAACGGCAATGCGACCGGTTTTGGCGTGACCCTGATCACGTTTCCTGCAGCCGGCATTTATAGAGTTTATGTAATTCCGGGCGCAGGCACATTTACGCAGATCAACTTCAGTAGCACAACGGATGATCAAAAGATTCTGGAGGTGCAGCAATGGGGTACTATTCCCTGGGCCAGTTTCAATAATGCCTTTAATGGTTGTCAGAATCTGCAGGTCACCGCCACTGACATCCCCGACCTATCCGGGGTGACAGATATGACCAGCATGTTTCGGGGTTGTAGTGCGATGACGGGAAATGGAAGTTTCAATAGCTGGGATGTGTCAACTGTCACGCACATGGGTGGCCTTTTCAGTATTTGCACCAATTTCAATGCAGATATCAGCAGCTGGAATACAGCGATGGTCATATCAATGGCCAGCATGTTTGCTGGTGCATCGAATTTCAATCAGGATTTGAGTGGTTGGGATGTCGGCGCGGTTACGTCCATGTCCAGTATGTTTAATGGAGCAAGCAGTTTTAATGCGGACATCAGTAGCTGGGATGTTAGCGATGTAACCACATTTTCAGCCATGTTTCAGAATGCAACAAGTTTCAATGCAGATCTGGGTGGCTGGGATGTCGGCAGTGCGACGAATATGCTCTCCATGTTTCGGGGTGCAGCCAATTTCAATGCCAATATTAATGGATGGGATGTCAATGGTGTCACGTCGATGAACAATATGTTTCTCGATGCCACCGCATTTAATCAGCCGCTGAATTCGTGGGATGTCAGTACAGTGAGCTTCATGTTCAGCATGTTTCAAAATGCCTCCTCCTTTGATCAGAATCTGGGCAATTGGACACTGCATGCCAATGTCAATCTTTCAAATTTTCTCTCCAACAGTGGAATGTCGTGTGCGAAATACGACAGCACCCTGGTGGGCTGGAATGCAAATCCGTTAACACCGAATAGTCGTTCACTAGGCGCCACGGGACTCAACTTTTGGTTGGGCCTGGCTGCACGAAGCAACCTGATCATTTCCAAGGGCTGGATGATTACCGGAGACAGCTACAGTGTGTGCAACTATCCACCGAATTATGAGATCACCACCACCGGAGGGCACCTGGTGATTACCGATCTGTCCGGCAGTAATGATGTGGTGACGCTTGAGGAATCCGGTAATGGTGACTTGACGATCGATGTGAGCGGCCGTAACTACGCACTCAATGGCGGTGCATTAACTCCATTTCCTGTTGACATCGTGCTGGCCGGCATTGATTCCATCACCATCAATCTGGAGGCGGGGAATGACCACCTTGAATGCAATGAAATTTCATTTCAGATGCCGGCGCTGACGGTCAATGGCGGTACCGGCGATGACCAGATCCTGTTCAATGACATTCTGGAAATGGAACTTAGTGCCGATCTCGACCTGGATCTGCAAAATGATGATCCTTCGCCGGGAGTTGATTTGGTCGTGATGAACGCAGGCGCTGAATTGTATCTCTATGGACTGGGTTCATTGGATCTCAAAGCGAGCCGGAATCTCCAGATGTATTCCGCCAGCATTTTTGCAGAGGACGGGGATATATTAATTGAAACAAATCAACAAGCCATCCCGACGTCAGGAGATTTTTATGGTGTGGGCATGGATAACAGCGTTATTGAAATTTCAAGCGAAGGCGAATTGAATATCACCGGAAAGGGTGGTGATTCCGGTGGTGCGCAAATCGGTTTGTATTTGTACAATGGGTCACAGATCAGAGGCCCTGTAAATGGCATGACGACGATTACAGGCTATGGTGGCCCAGGCACGGGAGATTCAAACCGGGGACTCCAGGTGCAATCAGCCGGCAGCCAGATCACTACAAATGGTGGGGATCTTCAGGTCATTGGATATGGTAATGGAACCGGAACATCCGGTTATAATTATGGCGTACACCTGGTGCAAGGTGGAGTCATTACCGCTGGCAATGACGGTGATGTTTTAGTAGAAGGTACTGGCGGTGATGCTTCCGGTGTTCGAAACCGGGGGGTTTATGTTTTGGATCCCGGTTCAACCATTACATCATCAGGTGGTAATGTAATGGTGACGGGGTATGGCGGAGGTACGGGCAATTCAAATTGGAGCAAAGGTGTGTTGGTCGAAAATGGCGGGATCATCACTGCAGGAGGAAATGGAACTGTAACTGTGGTAGGAACCGGCGCACCCATGAGTACAGGTACAGATAATATGGGCGTGCACGTAGATGATGCAGGTTCTTTTATTCGATCAAATGGCGGAAATGTTTCGGTGACCGGATATGGCAGCGGCACCGGATCTGCAACATACAATTATGGAGTTTTTCTTGAAAACGGTGGCGTGATCACAGGTGGCGGCAATGCAACAGTCACTGTGAATGGCACGGGTGGCGCCGCAGAAGGCTTGCGAAATGATGGTGTGGTATGTTGGTTGGCGGGTTCCATGATTACTTCGGAAGGAGGCGATGTCTTTGTCACGGGTCAGGGTGGGGGCATCGGAGCTTCCTATTGGAATTTTGGCGTGTACCTCGTGACAGAAGGTAAAATTACCGCCGGCGGAACGGGAAATGTCTATGTGCAGGGAACTGGCGGAGATCCGGGTGGCGAACGGAATTATGGTGTGTATGTCCATTCCACAAATGCCATGATAACGTCTGGCGGGGGAAATGTCGAGGTCTATGGTTATGGCGGAGGAAATGATACCTCTTTCTACAATATTGGCGTTTTGGTGCGAACCGCTTCGATTACGGCCGGAGGAATAGGTAATGTGTATGTGTATGGAGAAGGTGGGTTGAATGAAAGCAATCGCAGTGATGGCGTGCAGGTGTGGCAATCCGGGATCATCACATCATCGGGTGGAAACGTACATGTGGAAGGCCAGGGCGGTGGTACGGGAAATACAGATCAGAATTTTGGCGTGATCATCAACGCAAATTGTGCAATCACGGCAGGCGGATCTGGAGATGTGCTGGTTGAGGGTACAGGCGGTGCGACAAGCCTCACCCGGAATGATGGAATATATATTGTAGGCAACGGACTCATTACGTCCACGATGGGTAATGTGCGTGTGGTCGGTCAAGGTGGTGGTTCCGGAACAGCGTACAGAAACTATGGTGTATTCCTGGATGCGGGCGGTGTGATTTCCGCCGGAGGAAATGGTGAGATTGAGGTTGAAGGGTATGGCGGATTAACTGACGGATACCGTAACTATGGTGTTGTGGTGTCTACCGCCGGTTCCGAAATAGAATCGAATAATGGGAATATTACGATAACAGGTGTTGGTGGTGGCGGTGCGGGTACTTCAGATAACAATTACGGAGTATATCTGACCACTGGAACAGTTACAGCCGGAGGAAACGGATCAATCTCCATCCATGGAACGGGAGGGGAAGGCGTTGGGAGCAGCAATTATGGTGTAGGGATCCTGGGCGGAGGTTCTTCCATTACGACCAATGATGGCGATATCAATATTACTTGCTTTGGCGGTGGCGTTGGTGCGGCATCGACATCGAATTATGGAATCAGGAGTCAGGGGGTTATCACGGCGGGTGGAGCAGGTGTCATCACTGTCTCTGCAATCGGAGGCGATGCGGAAGGAAATGGAAATACGGGTTTCGTGCTCGATGGTGCCGCTTCACAAATGACCACTGCCGGTGGCGATATTACCATTATCGGTCAGGGCGGAGGTTCAGACTCTTCGTCAGGTAATTCGGGCACTTTTATAGTTTCCGGGTCCATGATTTCGCCAGGCGGAACGGGAAATCTCAATATCACCGCGACGGGTGGAAATACGGCAGGATCAACGAATATGGGTTTCTATTTGAGCAGTGCCGGAACGCAAGTCACTACAGCCGGAGGAAATGTATTGATCTCTGGTACCGGTGGTGGTGGACAAGGGGGTGGAAATCACAATTACGGTGTCAACATTAATGGAGGAGCTGAATTAAGCGCCGGTGGTTCCGGCACGATCACCATGTCAGGTACAGGCGGCGGGTCCACAGGAGGTGCGAATTATGGTATGATCGTGTTTAGCAGTAACTCCACCGTTACGACTGCTAACGGAAATATCAATATCACGGCACAAGGCGGAGGCGTAAATACCGGAGGTTCTAATGTTGGCTGCCATGTGCAAAGCCAAGGCAGTATTCATGCCGGCGGCACCGGTAACATCAATATTCTGGGGACAGGCGGACCAACATCTGGCTATGGTAATCACGGTATACTGGTCTGGCATGATGGCAGTTTCATTTCCACCACGGATGGTGATATCAATCTCACAGGTTTGGGCAACGGCGTGCTGACTGGTGAGACTGGCTGGGGAGTTGTCGTAGCAGCCGGACGGGTCGAAGCCGGAGGCACAGGAAATGTAACCCTGCATGGAACAGGATCACCGGCAAACGGGACGGATAACGGAGGCGTGGCTATTCAAAGTGCTAACGGATTGGTCACGACGGGGGGCGGCGATATTCTGATCACAGGCATCGAAGGCTCGGGTCCGTCTGGCTACGGATTCAGGCACATGACCGGAGCCAGGATCTCGACAGCGTTGAATACCGGTAATATTATCATTGAAGCCAACAGTATGGCAGTAAGTGCTGAAATCTGTTTGGACAACCTGGATACACTTTTTCTGCACCCGTATTCACCCGGTGTGGAGATCCTGTTGGGTCCAGCCGGTGATTCCATTGGAAATCCATTACAGTTGTCCGACATGGAGCTTGATTCCATGATCGCCAAACAAATGATCATTGGCAGTATTCAGGCCGGTTCAATCTCGATCGATTCAAATATCACGAGAAGTCAGATCACTCATCTCAACCTGGTATCCGGAAGTGATGTCATTTTTAACACAGGAGGTTTGGATTGCAATGGCGGGAATGTTTTCCTCGATCCCGGTCCTTCCCCGGCTGCGGTGATCCCGATTCAATATGATAATGATGTGGCGTGCGGTCAATTGAGCTTTGGCAGTGATCTGATGATTGAGATCAATGGCACGATCGTGGATATGGAATACACCCAATTGAATGTGATCGGACAGGTTGATCTCAATGGTGTTGAGCTGGTATTGAATGGGTCCCACAATCCTGGCATGGCAGAAGAATTCATCATCATCAATAATGATGATGCAGACGCGGTGGCAGGAACATTCGTCGGACTTCCCGAAGGGGCAACCTTTCCCGCATTTCTCGGGAGTGGTTTTCCAGCCACCATTTCCTATTTCGGTGGGGATGGGAATGATGTGGTGATCACGGTGAGCTCACCGGATTACCTGATCACAAATGACAGCACTCACCTGATTGTAACAGATCTCGCGGGCAACAGCGATGTTATGAATGTCAGCCAATCCGGGCTCAAGATCCGGTTCAATGTTCCCGGGAGAACGTTTAGCCTGAATGGCGCCGGGTTACTGAACCTGCCGGCAGATATTGGTCTGGCAGGGTTGGATTCGATCACGATCAATCTCCAGGATGGTGATGATGACATCGGGATCTACAGCTTTACAGTTCCATTTCCAACACTTGATGTCAATGGCGGTTTAGGTGACGATCTCGTGGGTTTGTACGGAAATATCACGTTTATAGCCGGGGCGGATCTCACTGCTAATCTTCAGGATGATGATATAAATCCGGGTTTCGATCAAGTCCTTGTAAGCAGCGGTGCAGATTTGATCGTTTCCGATACCGGCAAAATTGACATTCAGGTCAGTGGCTGGATCACAATGAATAATGGAACTCGGTTGCAAACCCAGCATGGGGAGCTGAAACTGGAATCCAATATGCAGCCTGTCCCTTCCTCGGGGTCATTTTACGGACTGTCCTTGAGCTCCTCGGCTATTGTCCAGGTGACCGGATCTGGCCCTTTAACCATCAGAGCCAAAGGCGGCGATTCAGGAAGCAATCAGTCCGGTGTATACCTTAATTCGGAATCGGAGATCATTGGGGGGACTTCGGGATTAACAACAGTAGAAGGGTATGGCGGTGCGGCTCCAGCCGGGAATAATCAAGGAGTGGTCTGTTCATTAGCCTCCTTGATCACTTCAGATGGCGCAGATGTGCATGTCACTGGAACCGGTGGTGGCGGTCCCGGTGGATCTTCCTCAAATAATTACGGCGTATATGTGCTCAATGCTTCAGAAATATCAGCGGGTGGCATGGGAGATGTTACGGTCACAGGTACCGGCGGTCCGGGTGGTGGGTTTTCAAATCATGGTGTAACGCTTTTCCAGTTCAATTCTACGATTACAGCTTACGGAGGTAATGTTAATGTGACAGGAACCGGAGGCGGCGTGAATACCTCAGGGGGTAATCGGGGTATTCATGTTGACACGGATGGCGTTATTTCAGCCCAGGGTTCTGGTCATATTAGTTTGACCGGCTATGGAGGTGACGGAGCAGGCGTATCGTCACATGATGGAATATTCTTTGGCGGAACAAATAGTCATATCACAACTTCAGGTGGGAATATTACGCTAACCGGTTATGGTGGTGGTTCCACCACGACTTCCGGCTGTAGCGGGGTCAATATTTTCAACAGCTCCATTAGCACTGTTGATACAGGTTCGATTACCCTCAATGGGTCAGGCGGGTCAGCTTTCGGAAGCCAACAATTCGGGGTGGCCATAGCTGGAAATGATGTCGATATCACAACCTTCGATGGGAATATATCCATCATCGGGGAGGGCGGCGGAAGTGGTGCATCGGCTAACAATGTCGGTGTTTATTTTTCTTCCGGAATTATTTCTTCAAACGGGATGGGTGATATTTTTCTCGAAGGGACAGGAGGGCCTTCCATTGGTCAAAATCAACATGGAATACAACTTGCCCTTAATGGTTCCATTACTTCTTCCGGAGGTAATGTCGCTCTGGTCGGCGAGGCCGGTGTGAATGCTGCCGGTACGACTAATTGTGGTGTCATTTTGCAAAGCGGAGCCAATATCCAGGCTTCTTCTTCCGGCCAGGTCTCCATTGACGGAACGAGTTCTTTAGGTTCCGGAATCCGGAATAATGGAGTTTATATCCTCAACTCCGGTTCAGGGATTTTTGCAACAGGGGCTGATATTGTATTGTCAGGTCAAGGTGGGGGCGATGGAGGCGCCAACAGCAATGTCGGTGTGGAAATCAATTTCGGAGCTGAAATATCCACGATGTCGGATGGCGACATCACCATCGATGGAACTGGAGGGAATCCGGTTGGAACCAATAATCATGGGATTTACATTTCCGGGGATAACACAAATATTAACACCATAAATGGACAAATGGTATTGACGGGTCAGGGGGGAGGATCTTTTGGGAGTTCAAACATGGGCATATTCGTTAGCGCTAATGCCAATGTAGAATCCACAGGAGAAGGAAATGTGACGCTTTCTGGAACTGGAAGCCTGGATGGTTCCGATAGCTACGGTGTTTACATTCAAGGTACAAATACAAGCGTGCAGAGCTTTAACGGCGATCTCTCAGTATTTGGTTTTGGCGGAGGGTCTGTTTCCGGTTTCAATAATTATGGATTGACCATGAGTCATGAAGCCGTGCTGCAGGCAATGGGTTCAGGAAATGTAACCATTGAAGCAACCGGAGGGAATGGTCCCGGCGCTGCAAATTTAGGCGTGTATCTTGGCCAAGCTTCCCCCGTTATTTCTTCCGGTTCGGGATCCATTTCCATCACCTGTTTTGAAGGAGAGGGTTCGTCAAGTATGGGTCTGTTTGCCTCATCCGGAAGTTCGATTTCCAGTAGCTCCGGTGGCGATATTACTGTCATCAGCAATTCCATGTTCATTAACAGCACGATCGTAACTGTGGATTCTGGCAGCGTTACATTTTATCCTCTTGATACCCTGGTAGAGGTTGATCTGGGTACTTCTATGGAAGTTGTCGGAGGTCCCTTGTCGTTAGCTGATGCGGAACTGGATCTGGTTTCAACAAACAAATTGATCATAGGGCATGAGGTGCGCGGAGCGGTATCTGTGAAAAGTCCTGTTTCCCGTTCGGATACAACGCATGTCATCTTGCGCTCCGGAAATGATGTTGTGTTTGATGGGGGCTGGTTAAACACCGCCGGAGGAAATGTATTGCTGGAGCCGGGTAGTTCGCCGGCAGCGGTCAAAGCCTGGCAATACCTTGAAGATATCTTCTGCGATACGGTCAGCTTCGGCAGCGACCTGCTCATCACGATTGATAGTACTATTGTCGATTCGTTCTACACCCAACTGCATGTGCATGGCAATGTCGATCTCACGGGTGTGGATTTGATCCTGGAAGGAATGTATTCCCCGATGGAAAATGATTCCTTTGTCATCGTCAACAATGATAGTATGGATGCGATCATCGGGATCTTCAATGGTTTGATGGAGGGCGATACGATCCATGATTTTCTCGGCGACACACTTGATGCGATCATCACTTACGTGGGCAATGATGGAAACGACGCTGTGATCCGGGTGTTTAGTCCATGCGCATTCCCGTCGATCCCGGTTTTGGAAGCCACACTGGATACAATATGTGAAGGCACCCAGGTCCAGTTGTCCGTGATCAGCGGCGACCTGGGCGATGCCACGGAATGGCATTGGTACAGTTCAGCATGCGGAACTACGCTTGTTGACACAGGCCCCGTGATCCTCGTGACGCCATCAGCCACGACAACGTACTATGTCCGCGGCGAAGGCGGCTGTGTCACAACACCCGATTGTGGTACGATTACCATCCAGGTAAATGCCTACCCGGATCCTACGATAGACCAGACGATGACTTCGCCCTGCTATTTTACTGACCGTATTTTCCAACCCGATGCTGCAGAAATCCCGGGAGCTACCTATTCCTGGACATTTGGTTCAGGAGCTGTCCCGGATACTGCTGTGGGATATGGTCCGCATACCGTTTATTACACTACAACAGGCAGTAAGAATGTTAAACTCGTTATCCATCCAAACGCGCCAGGCCCCCAATGCCCTGACAGTTCCACATTGGTCATCAATGTGACGAATTGCCCGGGCCAGTTGATCGGACGGGTCACCACGATCAATGGTGATCCGATGGAAGCAGTCAACATCAAACTCTTTGCAGACGCGGATACCAATGGATTGGCTGACAACATGATCGCGATCCGTAATGTCAATACGCCTTCGACCGGCTTCTACGCGATGGCCGGTTTGACGCCCGGCAATTATGTGATCGTTCAAACACAACCGACCAACTGGTTGAGTTTCGATGATGGCGATGACGCGGATACAACGGACCTCGTGGAAAACATCGATTCACTGGATAATCTCATACCCGTCACCATCTTGCCCTTTGAAACGGATACGGCCAACAATTTTGTAGAAAGGCCCGCGCCGGGTACCATCAGCGGAAAGGTATTCCATGACCTGGATGTAGACATGATGCCTGATCCGGGTGAGGGTCTTGCCGATGTCACCGTATCCTTATTTGCGGATGCGGACACGAACGGGGTGGCAGATAATGAAGTAGTATTGGCATCCCAGGTCACCGATGCGATGGGTAACTACATGATGGTCAACATCCCGGTGGGCCATTATGTCCTTGTGGAATCACCTGTTCCCGGTTTTGTATCGATCAAGGATTTCGATCCAAGCGTCGATGGGGATATCGTACCGAATGTCAATATGAACAATGACACCCTGCCGGTGACGATGAGCAATGGAGAGCATGACGCGGATAATTTTTTCATCGACGCGCCTGGTTGTGCATTGATGGTCACCAATACGCTGGACAGTGGTCCGGGATCATTGCGGGCCGCGATCAATTGCGCGATGAATGGTGACACGATCACCTTCCATCCGGTATTGAGTAATCAGACGATCGTGATCAACTCGACAACGATCGATATCGACAAACAGATTGTCATTGCGTCAAATCTTGTGCCCCGTGTCACCCTCTCGTCAAGTATCACTGGATTTTTCAATATTCAGCTGAATGGTGATGTGGAATTCATTGAACTGAATATCATCAGTGGGTTGTCGCCGGGAAATACCGGCGCGGCGTTTGAAGTAACTGGCATTCTTCGGCTTAAGGACGCCAAAGTGACCCGAAATCCATTGTTTGCGACGGGGCAATACCTGGTGCGCGTGCATCCGAATGGTGAAGTCCATATAGATGGGATGACGGAGTTTGAAAAAAACTGAGCCGGGTGAATTCGGAAAAATAGCTATCTTAACCAAGCGTTTTCACGCGTCGTAAGGCCCCAAAATTGATCTTCCGTCAGAAGATTTGCATAACTACACCCGGTACGGTTCTCACTCCTTACTTTGGAACTCTTTTAAACCAAATCATAGCCTCAGGAATATGAAACCAATCCTAACCCCCCGTTTTTTCATCGCGACTTTTATTCTTTTATGCTCAGCGCTGACCACTTTCGCGAACGGTAAGTTTTACCGCGGATACGATCACATCCAGGTCGCGCAAATCACGGATGACGACCGCGCAGAAGAAGCGGTCATGTTTTCCTGCAGCCCGCCTTCATGGTTGGGCACCTATAGTATTACGGCCACCTCCGCCTCCCTGGAATGGTCAGCCGTGAGCGGCGCCACCAGCTATTCCGTCCAATGGCGGTATGGCGGTGGAAACTGGACCGACCTGCCCGGCGGCCCGTGGTATAATCCACATGTTTACCTCGGCGGATTACAACCGGGTACGACCTACGAGTGGCGGGTCAAGAGCAATTGCCCCTATGGCTATGGCCCATGGTCCTATCCCACCTCCTTTACCACATTGGGGGCCTCATGCCAGGCACCTTCAGGTCTTCATGCCTATAACATCACTGAACACCAGGCCACATTATCCTGGTCTTCAGTTTCCGGGGCATACAGTTATTCCGTTCAGATCAAGGACAGTTACGGCTCCTGGACCTATGTTCCCGGTAGTCCGTTTCATTCCACCTGGGTGACAGTGAATAATCTCCATCCCAATACGCATTACGAATGGCGTGTTCGTGCAAATTGCCACTACGGTGATCATAGCGCCTGGACCTATCCCTCGCATTTCACCACACCGGGTCATTCCTATTGCCAGGCGCCATATTGGCTGGGAACCTTCAATATTACAGAGCATTCGGCAACGTGGGACTGGAATGACGTTTCGGGCGCCTATTCCTATTCCGTGCAATGGCGGTATCCCGGGGGTCACTGGTACGATCTCCCGGGCGGCCCATTCCATAGCAGTTGGGTAAGCGTCAACAGCCTTCAACCTAATACCACCTATGAATGGCGCGTGCGGAGTAATTGTGGCCACTATGGTTCCTATAGTGATTGGTCGTATCCCACCACCTTTACCACACTCGGTCCTTCGTGTTATCCGCCAACTGGTCTTTGGTCATCAGAGATCACCTCCACTTCAGTTAAACTATCCTGGACGAATGTCCCCGGAGCACACGGCTACTATGTCCAGATCCGATGGCCAAATGGCTCCTGGACCTATGTCCATGGCAGCCCGTTTCATTATAACTGGGCCTACGTGACCGGGCTGAGTCCAAATACAACGTACTATTGGCGCGTCAAGGCGTATTGCAGTTATAGTGAGCATAGTTACTGGTCACACGAACAATGGTTCACCACTGGCGGACAACTTTACTGCCATCCGCCCAGCTGGTTAGGTACCATGAATATCACGCAGACGACAGCCACCTTTGACTGGTCTTCCGTGAGTGGCGCAAGCAGCTACGAGGTGCAATACCGCGTATTGGGTGGCGACTGGCAATATTATCCGGGTGGCCCGTTTTATCAGACCTGGCTCAATGCCACCGGCCTGCATCCCGGCACCACATACGAATGGCGGGTGCGTGCCAATTGCCATTATGGAAATTACAGTGCATGGTCATACCATGTGAAATTCACGACACAAGGCGCATCCTGTTACAACCAGGCAACCCTTACACAGGTACAGTGACAGATACATCAGCGACCTTCCATTGGTCGCCCGTTCCGGGTGCGCAGAGTTATACTGTACAAGTACGCGACCCGTTTGGCAACTGGACAATAGTAGGTGGCGGCCCAACGTCAGATACAACCATCACGGCCTTGAATCTGATCCCGGGTACATCATATGAATGGCAGGTTCGCGCCAATTGCGGGTATAGCAATTACAGTCCATGGACCACATCAATCGCTTTTTCCACCACAGGCACCTCGGCATGTCCACCCCCTGATTCACTTTACACGACCAACATTGGTCCAACAACAGCCACGTGGAACTGGAATTCAGCGCCGGGTGCGGTCGCCTATTCTGTTCAATGGCGCTATGCCGGTGGGGTGTGGATCACATTGCCAGGAGGTCCCTGGATGCTCAACGGCCTGGCGATCGGTGGCCTGCAACCCAATACAGCCTATGAGTGGCGGGTGCGCAGCCATTGCGATCCGAATATCGTCGGCCCCTGGTCCAATCCGGTACCTTTCACCACAGTGCTGACAGGTGGTGGTTCCAACAATGACTATTGTCTCAATGCAACTGAACTGACGGTCAACAGCAGTTGCGAAATGACGGCCACCTCATCGATCAATGCCACGCCAAGTGTCCCGCATCCGTCAGGTACCTGCCCGACCACAGGCTATAAAGATGTCTGGTTCAAATTCACAATGCCTTCAGGCCCTGATCCGGTCGTGACCATCCGCACCACTGCAGGAAGTCTTGCCGATGTGGTGATGGAAGTTTATGTGGGCACCAATTGCGGGAATCTGACGTACGTGTCATGTGAGGACAATAATGACAACGGCAATATGTCCTATATGCCGGTCATTACGGTAACAGGTTATGCCGGCCAAACGATTTACGTTCGCGCATGGGGCAAGGATGGCGCTACAGGTACGTTCAATATCTGTGTATTTGATTATGTATCGGTCGATTTTGTAGGCCAGGATCTGCCTGACATTTTTGTCGAAGGTGAAGTGCTGGTCGATCCGGTGGATGTGGGTGTCGAATTAAAATCCGAAGCCACGGACCTTGAACTGCTCGTTGCACCTAACCCAACGCGCGACTGGGTGACTGTGCGCCTCAACCAACAGAACGATAGCCAGGTCAACGGATTAATGATCACAGATCTCTCCGGAAAATTGCTTTACCGGCAGGTCTTTGATCAACCGCGGACCTTAACTTTTGAAGAACAATTGGATGTTTCCGGCTATGCACCTGGTATTTACCTGGTCCAGCTCGCCACCTCGAAAGGCCTGCTGACGGAGAAAATATCGGTGATCCGATAGTACAGATCCGGACGAAATGAGGGGTTCCTTCGGGAACCCCTTTTTTTATGCTTAATTTAAGGTTTAATTTCCTTGTGTATGAAACCTTTGCAAGCCTTGCTATTCGGGTTACTCATCCTCTTCACGGTCCTCCTGGTGGGTTCAGCCTTGGTGCATATTGGCTTTTGGACATTTGGCGGATCAAAGGAAAAATTGATTTCTACCAATGCACTGTTTTGGGTGTACTTACCGGCGCTGGTTTTTGGCAGTGTGTTCTTTTGGAAAATGAAGAAAGTACTCAAGGCCTAGTCGGATAATATGGCCATCACTCTTTTGTATTGGCTTCGGGCGATGGGTAGGGTGGTCCCGTTTTTGAGTTCTACTTCAGTTTTGGAGACACTGATGATTTCAGTAAGATGAACGATGTGCGACCGATGGATTCGGATAAAGAGATGTCCGGGGAGTTGATGTTCGATCCGTTTCAGTGTCCGGGCCAGGAAAATGGATTTGCCGTCCTGCAGATGGATCCGGCTGTAGTTGCTGACCGATTCAACGTGGAGGATATCGTCGGGAGCCAGGATATAGGTCCTTTCAGTGGTCGGGAAGTGAAGTTTCCGCTCGGTCTGCTTGCGCCCATCGGTCGAAGTCCACACTTCGAGTGACGCCACATGGGGTTTCCCGGGCGTAATTCCTTCCCTGAACGTATTCCTGTTGGCGTAGGCGAGATGCATTTGTTCAAATATCGGGCCCAGAGCACCGCACCACAATCACACATTTGTATGATTTTTACCCCTTTTTGAGGAAAATAATGTTGTTTTCCTTATCCGACGGCCTCCAGGTGGGTCAACCCTGCTGCAATGTCAAATGCCTTTGGCGGGATCATGGTGTATCAATGACACGCCCATGCATACCGCATGCCGCCGAACACCGAATACCGAATACCGATTACCGATTACTGACACGTGCCACATCCAGCCCCCGGATCTCCGCCGCATATTCATTCGGCAGCAGGATTTTCTTGATCACCCAATCCAGTTTCAAAAACCGTGAAAATTTATACAGCGGCACAATTGGCCCCAACCAGGAAAATCGGCTGAAGCCGAGCAATTTTCGCGCATGCTCCGGAAGCACTAACTTCTGCCCTTCGATCAACACTACATACCTGAAACTGCCCAGGTGTTTTTTGTATTGTTTGAAAAGATCAACGGTGTAATCACTCTTTACAAGATCAGTCTTCAAATGTGTATCCCGTGCAGGCAGCCATTTACCATATGTCGTTGGAAGATCTTTTAAGTCCATACGTGTGCCCATCCGGTAAAAGACATCATACACATCCTCCTTTTCAGCCGCTGTCAATTTTCGTTCTAATAATTCAAAGGCTGCGATAGAGTAGTGGATCAGCATATACAAAACGTCGCGGTATGCCCAGTCGGGGATAGTGGCCCCGCGTTTTTGTTCCACACCCTGATGGATCTTCGTGATGGTATCAATGGCTGCGTTCGCCTCCTCTTCAGAGCTGAATACAATCTTCCGGGCATAGGCCACAGTACTGAATAACCGTCCCAGCGGATCGGCCGGCAGACGACCTGTGAAGTACAACCAGTCCACCGCTTTGTTCAGCGCAAATTCGGCCGCCGCACCTGCGAAGATGAAGAGGATCGTATCACTCTTGCCCCAGATCTGGCGGACGATGGAGTCAGATGCCACGTATTGTTTGGTCATGGACTGAAAAATACGGGATTGCCAGGTTAAAGAATGTGAGAATATGTGAATGTGGGAATGTAAGAATATGGGAATGTGTGAATATGTGAATGTGGGAATGTGAGACCGTAAGAACGTAAGAACGTAAGAACGTAAGACCTTGAGGAAGTAAGAGTATAAGAGTGAAAAGAGTGAAAAGAGTGAAAAGAGCGATTTTTGCCAACTGCCAACTGCCAACTGCCAACTGCCAACTGCCAACTGCCAACTGCCAACTGGCAACTGCCTGCTGCCTGCTGAACACCGAATACGGACAATAAATCCCGGGTTAACGAATAATCACAAAATGAAAATCCATCGCCGGCGGGTTGATCGCTGCGGCAGTGGTATTCACAAACCGCACTTCCACTGTATTGGCAGCTGACACGCGGGCACTGGCAATCACGAGTCCTGCTGCAAGGACGCCATCTTGCGAAACACTTACAGCACTGGGGGCAGCCGCGTTCGATATCATAAAGGTTTGGGCGATCGTGCCACCGTTTGCCGGCACGCTGGGTACATTGGCATTTACTGTGGCTCTAATCACCTGTGTGACGACAGTGCCATTAGCACCAAGTATAGAGGGCCCATTGACATGCAATTTGGCGGCAGGTGTATAGGTGCCGATGCCGATGTTTCCGTTTTTGGCAATTTTCAGATGTGTATTGTTGCCACCCGTCCGGATGTCGATAGAACTGTCAGCCGGAAACGTGATCGCACTTCGGATCGTGGTCTCTTGATTACCGGAAAGGAATCCGGTTTCATCCGAGTTCTCGCTCGAAAGCTGAATGTAGGAAGTCAGGTTACTTTCAAAGATGGCCAGGGCGCTGCTTTGAAAAGATCCGCCGGATGGATTGTTACGGACTACATGGATCGAGGCCTGCGGTAAAGTAGTATTGATGCCCAGTCGCCCCAGGGTGTCCATGGCCATTTTGGTATTTGCAACGGTGAAGCTTGGACCGTAAGCAAATGAAAGGTTTGGCGGAGCTTCATTTATACCGATCATCCATTGACGTGTCGCAGGAATACTTTTATTACGGAACGAAAGCGCGGCTTCGCCTGGATTGACATTCGTATTTTCCACCATGATCCCTTCCTGGAATCCACCATCGGCCGGGTTGTCATTCACGACATGAAGACGAAAGGTCGGATTGCTGGTAGCCAATCCCATATTCCCGTTTTTTAGTATGGTGACAGCGTTTTTCCGGATTGCGTTGGAGGTGCCATTCCCGATAATAAAGAGCGGATCCTGGTCCACCCAGGTAGACGTGGAAGTGCTGGTCGTGTCGTTAAACCGGCCCAGAACAAGGCTTGAAAAAGATCGGGCCAATGTGTGAAACCCAAACGTGACACTGTTGCTGGCTTTTGCGATCGTACTTTCCCCGAATGCAGAAGCGGAAGTGGTCAGGAGATCAGTCTTCGTATTCAAGCCGGTGGTCAAGGAATGGAATCCTGCCGCATGGGTATTGGATCCCAAGGCAACACTGTTGAGACTGGAGGAAACAGAACCATTGCCCGCAACTAATGAATTGATACCGGAAGCCGTTGTATTCATGCCGAAGGCCGCAGAATTATTTTCGGATGCCACTGTATTTTCATTGAACGCAGCAGCATGAAAGCCGGTTGCAATGGTAGATTCACCGAGTGCTACGCTGGCGAGCCCTTTGGCGACGACATTGAAACCGGCCCCAAATGAGAAGGCACCCATATTGACCACCGGGCTCATATTCCATTGATCTCCATCCACAGAACCTGCGCGGAAAGCCCGCCACGCCGGATACCATAGCATTCGTGCACCGCTTCCCTGAACATGTAACAGGGCCCCCACTGCAGTATTTGGTGGAATGGTGTTTTCTGTAAACACCACACTGCTGTCCGCCACATGCAAGGCGGCCAATGGATTCAGGGTATTGATCCCCACACGACCCGCTTGTCCCTTCAGCGCCAGGGGAATCAGGGTCATGACAAATAGTATTGTCCCGGCTCGTCCGATATGAATTTTTGTTCCCGGGATGAGCCATACCCGCAGAAAAGAAGTGGAACGATTTAGCGAAAATGTATTCATAGCCTATCGGATTATTCCAAAGTAATAAGTCATGTTGACCGGATTAACTGTGACAGGTGCTTTATTGACAAACCGGATCTCAACCATTCCGCTGGAAACCACACGTGCTGAGGCAAGGATAAGACCAGCCGGCAAGACACCAGAGGGCGAAACAATAACGGCACTGCCATTCATGATGGTCGGCGCGCCGAATGACTGTGTATGGATAAGGGTGGCGCCACTGGGTATGGTATCGAGATCTATAGCCACACTACGTTTCATCATTTCCTGAATCTCGGTTCCTGTGACGCCCAGGATGAAATTGCCATTTACGTCCAGCTTTGCTCCCGGAGAGGAATTGCCAATCCCTGTATTCCCATCGGAATCGATAATCAATCGGTTATCGGCACCTCCGCTTGTGAATTGAATAGTACTATCCGGCTGGAAAAGAATTGAACTCCGCACAGTCGTGTGCTGGTTACCCGAAACAATCCCCGACGTCATTCCGCTCTGTGTTGAAAACTGTACGTAAGAACTCAGGTGACTTTCCAGTACGCCAAAAGAGCTCGGATGATGTGGCCCACCGGAGGGATTTCCACGTATTGAATGGAGAGGTCCTGCCGGCGTTTGCGTCCCGATCCCAAGCCCCAGTGTGGTGTCAAGCGTCATCCGGATTCCACCAGGGTTTAACAATGGACCGTAATTCAAATGAATCCGATGTGATTGGTTTTGGCCCAGGACCCATTGGTTTGCTGAAGGGATCACAGTTGTTTTAAAGGAAATGGCCGCTTCACCTACATTGGCATTTGTATTTTCAATCAAAACACCTTCGATATGTCCGCCGCCAAATGCATCGTTGGAAGCAAGGTGAAACCGGAATAATGGATTGATCAGGTTTAATCCGAATCGTCCATTTTTTAAAACAGTGACAGCATTGTTACGATTTGTATTGATTGTTCCGTTACCGATGATAAACACCGGATCCTGCTCATTCCAATTCACCAAATCAACAGTCGTTGTATCTGGAAACCGACCCATGGCAAATGACATGTACGGGCGGGCAATGACGTTGAATCCAAAAGCCGCCGATCCCTTTCCCCGGGAACGAGTGCCGTCACCAAACGATGCTGAATTATCTCCGGACGCAATGGTACTGGATCCGGTAGCAAAAACTCCTGATCCGGTGGCCGACGTCGACGACCCCATGGCCAGCGAATGAGCTCCGCTCGCTTTCGTGGAATTTCCCGAAGCCATGGAAGCTACTCCACTGGCGATCGTATTAAATCCCATGGCAGTTGAAGATTTTCCGGTTGCCTGAGAACCATCACCTATTGCGAATGAGCTGGAATCAAGCGCACTTGTATTATCCCCCAGGGCAACGGATGCAAATCCTTTCGCTTTTGTGTTGAAGCCCGCTGCAAATGAATTCAACCCAATGCTATCCTGATCCCATTGTGTGCCTGATACGGATCCCGCCCTGAATGCAGCTTTGACTCCATACCACATCATGCGTGCTCCAGGTCCTTCCACGGGTGGAGGACCAGGATTCGCAGGCAGCGGAAATGGGGCTGTGAAAGCAACTGTACTATCCACCACATGCAGCATCGCCAGCGGAGATGTCGTATTGATACCCACTCGCCCCAGACGAACATGCACTGTAAAAGAACATGAAGCCGTCAGCCCACTTCCATCTGTGACTACAAACGTGTTGACGGTTGTTCCTAAAGGAAAAGCACTCCCGGACGGCAGTCCGGCCGTTTGTTGAATGGAGGCGCCAGGACAATTGTCATCATATTCCGGTGATTCATAGTTTACAACAACAGGCCCACCACCCGGTCCGGCAAAGGCCAGAATGTTATCCGGACAGTCAATAGTTGGTGCTTCATTATCCAGCACGGTGATGCTTTGCATACATGTTGCTGTATTTCCATTTACATCCGTTGCAGTCCAAATAACCTGATGTATTCCGGTTTGAAATACGAGGGATGCATTATTGGAGACCGACTGTATTCCGCAGTTATCAGAGGTGACCGGAAGGCCAAGCATCACACTGTCAACCAAACAAAGACCGGGCTCTGTATTAATGGTCAGGTTTGCAGGGCATGTAATCTGTGGTGGCTCATCATCAGTAATGGTGACAATGAATGAACAGGTGGATGAATTCCCCGCAACATCTGTTGCTGTAACGGTAACTATCGTTGATCCGACAGGGAAATCACTTCCGGATGAGGGTGTTCCGATCACGTTGATCATGCCGGCACAATTGTCATTGGTCAGGATCATGTTGGAGTAATCGACTGCACGAACACAGAGTCCCGAATTATTCATCATCATGATCGTATCGGGGCATGTGATCATTGGCGGTTCCACATCAAGAACAGTGACGCTGAATGTGCAGGTCGAAGTTAAACCATCTTCATCAGTGGCAGTCACCGTGACCACTGTGAGGCCAACAGGAAACAGGTCACCACTTTGGAGTGGAGCGGAGGTGATGGTGTCAAGAGCGCAATTGTCAGTGGCGGCAGCATTAAAAATCACTGCAGCAGCGCAATTCCCATTCATGGCGTTGACTGTGATATCGGCCGGACAAGATGTGATCACCGGCGGTTCCGAATCCCAGACCATGACCGTTTGCACACAACCATCGGTGAGTCCATTGACATCCGTTGTCGTCCAATTGACCTGCGTGATCCCGATGGGAAAAATGAGCGGCGCATCATTGTTGGTGGTATCAATGGCGCAGTTATCAGCAGTCAACGGAATTCCGAGGGAGACGTTACTCGCTGCGCAAATAGTGGTATCTGTTGGAATGACAACATTAGCCGGACAGGTGATTTGTGGCGGTTCCTGGTCTGTGATGATCACCACAAATGTGCAGGTGGAAGAATTCCCGGATGCATCGGTTGCTGTTGCATTCACTACGGTGGTACCGACGGGAAAGGCACTACCCGATGGAGGAGTACTGATGACATTGATTATGCCCGGACAATTATCAATGGTGAGCGGAGAAAAATGGACTACGCGAGTGCAGGTTCCAAAACTCGTATTCTGAGTGATTGTATCTGGACAGCTGATCATCGGAGCTTCTTCATCCAGAACGGTGATCTGAAATGCACAGGTTGTGGTGTTCCCATGCACATCCGTAGTTGAGATAGTGATCAAATGTTGGCCCACAGGAATGGAATCGCCACTTGCAAAAGGGAACGCGATGATGGTATCGATCCCGCAATTATCTGTAGCCGAAAAACTGAAATTTACAAGAGCAGCGCAGGTTCCATTCGAGGCAGTGACTGTAACATCCGCCGGACAAGAGGTGATAACAGGCACTTCGGTGTCAATGACAGTGACGCTCTGGATACACGAGGCGGTGAGGCCATTGGCATCCGTTGTTATCCAGGTAACCTGGGTTGATCCGATAGGGAAGGTTCCCGGAGCATTGTTGACGGTGCTATCAATGCTGCAATTATCAGTGGCGTTTGCGGATCCCAGGTTGACATCACTGGCAGAGCAGAGTCCCGCGTCAGTTTGGACTGTGATATTTGCCGGGCAAGTGATTTGCGGTGCCAGATCATCCGTAACCGTCACAGTAAAACTGCAGGTCGTTGAATGGCCGGATGCATCGGTCACACGAAACGTATTGATGGTCACGCCTGTTGGAAAAAATGCGCCGGAGACGATGCCTTCCAGTTGGTTGAGTATGGCGCCCGGACAATTATCACTGAACATGACCGTATAGTTGACAATTGCCCCGCATAATGCTGGATCTGCTCCATGTGCCATATTGGCCGGACAGGTGATGGAAGGCGCTTCATTGTCCAATACCTGCACGAGGAAGGAATCTATAGCAGAGGGGAAATTGATCAGGGAGTAGATGACGGTAGTGATACCTGCGTTGAAGCTCAATCCACTTACAGTGCCTGTGTCACTGCCGGTAGTTGCCCCGGACAGGGTATACAGGTAGGGCTCATTGTTGAGGGTTTCTGCATCAAGATCGGTCACCGTCTTCGAACAAGTTCCGGCATTTACCACCACTGTTGTGTCATTAGGAACCCGCAGGGCCACCAGGATGGTATCGAATACATGGTGGCTCCATCGTCCGTTTTGATCCTGGGTACGCAAGGCATAAACATATTGCCCCAGCGGTGTGGAAGAAGATATTTCAATATTAAAGGGCTCATTGATGGTATCACCGGACGGCTGAATGATAAGCGGGGTTCCATTTCCCGGACCGGGGTCAGTGGCTATAAAAAATTCAGCTGCACTGATGGGAGCCATAACTGAAGGTGTGGTCGAAATATAGAATGTGCGCTTTTCAAAGGGGCTCCAATCCCCGTTCAGATCCTTGACCCTGATCGCCAGTGTATGAAACCCTCCGGGAAGTGATTGAGGGATCATGACGGAGAGGCTGACTGAGTCGCCGATCATGCCGACTGACACAGGTAATCCGTTGCCGGGTCCTGGATCATTGTCAATGAAATACTCTGCAGCCTGGATCGGGGACATCGAAACAGGAGCGGAGAAAACGTAAAATCCTCGCTTTTCGAGGTGACTCCATCTGCCATTGGCATCTTTGACCCGCAAAGCAATCAGATGAAAACCATCATGCAGTCCTGTGGTTGGAATGGTAGTACTGAAACTGATCGTATCGCCGGCTACAATTCCACTGATAGCGGTCCCGTTTCCAGGACCTGGATCCTGGTTTAAAAAGTATTCGGCCGCAGTGATCTGCTGAGCTTTGATCGTATATGAACTACAGCACAGGACCGGTACCATTAAGAATCTCCAAACGAGACCGTAAACGTTGGACGGATTTTGCTTACTCATTTTTGCGGGCCTCTACTGTGATGTTCAGATTGGCGCCGGCGGCAAGAACGGGGTTGACAATATTCATCAGGACCACGGAAGGCATTCTGGCATTGCGGCTGTGGTTCCAGTTGGCTCCGCCGGTCGGATCAAATAAAAGCCCCAGATCCTTTCCGTCCGTGCCGGCGTTATTGGCTGGTCCTGCGGCTATGGTATAATTACTGAGCTCATGCGCCGTTCCGGCATTGACTGCGGCTTGGTTTACCATTTGCGGATCCATGTTTTCGATATTTCCACCCCCGTTCGCATTTCCGTTGATGGTCCAGGGGGTATTGGGGCCGCAATTGAACGTGAGATTGTTGACAAAAGTGCAACTGGTGACACTCGCATTGAAGTTTCGTTCTACGAAGATGTTATTCGTGAACATGGCAAAGCCCAATGAGGCAAATACATTGGAGGGAAATCCATCGGGTGCGAAAAACAAATTGTGATTGAAGAGTACATTTATATTAGCGCCGTTGTTTATCCCACTAATGCAGTCGTTACAATCGAATACATTATTTTCAAAAAGGATATTGGTGAATACCGAGGAGGGATGTGTACCCATAGCGCCTCTGAAATAATTACCTCGGAAAATAAATCCGTTAATATTTCCAACACCTTGAACTAAGTTCAAAGGACCGAAATGGTTACGATAGAAGTAAACACTGTCAAGTGAACTAGTGACATCGAAACTGACCGCAAAATAGAATCCCTGGATCTCCGTTTTCCTGGATCCGCTACCCGTAATGACCACCAGGGTATTGATCGTAGCTTTATAGGGTGTCTGAATGTCCGGGCTGAATCCGGGGCCAATGAGGGTCAATTGTTTATTGCTGAGGGTAAATCCGGCGTAGGAGACCGGTGAGCCATGAACCAGTATCGTATCACCGCTCACACTCGCGTTGATCGCAGCTTGAATGGTGCTGAACTGGGCCAGGGTGGACGGGTGGTTGCTGACTGTTCGGACCGTTGCGAAAGCGGAGAGCGACAGTGTAGTCATGAAGAGAATGATGAGGACTTTCATGGATCCCGGATTTTTCCTCAAGTTGAAAAGCTCTCCCCTGATTTCCGGATCGGCTGAGCCATTTGCAGGTACGAATTAGCCGGCGGGCAGGTTTGCTGCGCCGAAATTCAAATTCGCGCACTTCCATGCCCGGCTCAGTGTCGTTGGCAAACGACTCAATCGCTAAACCAGAATGATCAATTCTTCCACCGATTCCGTAAATTTCTAATCACATTACTCCGAAACCTTTGTCAGCATGATAATGATGTCCGGAACAACCTGATCAGAATATGGAAGAAGGTTCATGGCATATTTTGTTGTTCTGTGCCGCTTTCGGCGCATTCGTGATCACGGCTGCATTTCATTTCGCCATCTACCTTCAGCAGAAGGACAAGGTGTTTTTATCCTATGCCCTATACCTGACCTTGTATGCGATCTTCATCCTCGTGCGGATCCTCGATGGGCGACTGACGGATCTTTTTCCACTGAACTACAACACCGTTTATCACCTGGATGAGTTGCTCGCCAAACTCACGCTGGTGCAGTATGTCAATTTTATGGGAAGTCTCTTCGTGACACCGGAAATGAGATTTCATCTCATCGGCTGGCGGATCATGCAATGGGGGACGTATTCCTATTGCGTGATCTATACCGCGCTGGTCTTTGGCAATGTGTCTATCGAAGCGTTGGAACCCTTGAGTTTTTTCTCCAGCATTTTCCTGTTGACCCTGGGTTTCTTTCTGATCCTGAAGGTGTTCAAATTCTACCGGAATCCGTTTTACCAATTGATCATCGCAGGGTCTTTGCTGCTTGCGTTCTCCACCTTTTCCGGGGTGATCTATAATATCATGACAGGCGCTGATAAATTGAGCATGACAGCCTATTCGTTGATGCTGACCGGCGGCATTCCGGAGATCATTTTTCTCTCTTCAGCTTTGGGGTTTCGACTGAAGCAGGCATCGCGGGAAAAGACTGAAGCCCAGCAGGCCCTGATCGCGCAGTTGCAAAGGAATGAACAGCTCGCCCAGCAGCTCAATGAAGAACTTGAGGAGAAGGTGAGTTTGCGCACGGCTGAAATTCACGAGAAGTCCCTCATGCTCGAGCAGGAACGCGAGAAGAAATTCCTGGCCGAAATCGACAAGCAAATGGCCGAGGCCCAACTCACCGCACTCAGTGCGCAGATGAATCCGCATTTCATTTTTAACTGCATGAACTCCATCCAGAAATTTATCCTGAAAAATGAAAAAAGCAAAGCGCTGGATTTTCTGCAGCATTTTTCGGATCTCATCCGCAGCGTATTGGATAATTCGGCCCGGACGAAAGTTTCACTGGATGAGGAGATCCATATGCTGGAAAAATATATGACGCTCGAGCAGCAACGGCTGGATCAGAAATTCGATTTCCGGATCGAGATCGACAGTGACTTGCAAACTGATTTTTTTGAGATCCCGGGCATGATCATCCAGCCGTATGTGGAGAACGCGATCTGGCACGGCCTGATGAATAAGCCGGAGAAAGGACAGCTTCGATTGCGGTTTGATCGCGTCAATTCCAGTATCCGTTGCGTCGTGGAAGATGATGGGGTAGGCCGAAAACTAGCTGCGCAATTAAATCCTTCACAGCATCTTGGCCGGAAGGGCTTCGGAATATCGATCGCTCAGAAGCGAATGGAACTCCTGCAACGGGAGCATGAATCCATTCCCGAGATCCGCATTGAAGATTTATACCAGGGATCCGGCCAGCCGGCCGGCACCCGTGTTTCCATGTTCTTTCACATTGACTCCTGAACCATGCCACAACTGACCGCCTGCATCATCGATGACGAAGCCAATAGCCGCGAAGTGCTTGAGCTGATGCTCCAGGCCAATCATCCGGATATTGAAGTCGCAGGTTCTGCCGGCAATATCCACGATGGACTTCAGATCATTCGCGAGCATCATCCGGATATTCTTTTTCTGGATATTGAAATGCCCGGAGGTAATGGATTTGATTTATTGTCCCAGTTAGCCGAGCCAATGCCGGAGATCATTTTTTGTACGGCGTATGGCCATTACGCGATCAAGGCGATCGAATGCAGCGCGCTCGGTTATCTCCTCAAACCCGTGAATTCCCAGAAACTGCATGATGCGATCGCTAAAGCCCGAAATAAAAGCAGTGCCCTGCAGCGTCATTTACAGCATCGTGTCCTGGCCGAACAACTGGACACGCAGAAGTTGCCCACTCGATTCCTGATCAATACAGTGGAGGATACCAAAGTGATCCGGTTTGAGGATGTCATCTGTTGTGTAGCAGAGAGCAACTATACCCGGTTGCATCTTGCGGATGGTAGCCGCGTCATGGCCTCCCGGACACTGAAGGAGTTCGAGACCATCCTGCACCATCCCAATTTTTTCAGGATCCATCACAGCTACCTGATCAACCTCGATTTTATCAAACGCATCATCAAGACGGATGGCTGCATGGTCGAGCTGCCGAACGAATTGGTACTGGATGTGGCCAGGTCAAAACGGGATCAGCTGTTTGAAAAGATCGGATCGCTGTAATCCTGCCGGTGATCTATTTACTTAAAAATAGGTCTGTCATTTTTACCCTGAACGGGATGCAGGTGCACTGCTCATATTTATTTTATTCATATGGATATTAAGCTTAAGTTTGCCGCGCCTTTTCTGTTTTGGAAAGGGGAATTGATATGAAAACCCACACCCGGCCCCGGCCAATGCTGAGAAGAGTCAGCCACCACAAGTTTGTCAACGTCATGCAGCACCGGAACACCGGACAAAAGGCTCTGCATGCCTCCAGGTCTTTTCAGCCTGGAGATGTGGTCTGCCCGTTCAGCGCAGGCGAGGTGCTGAAAGCGCCAACCTACCTGACCATCCAGTTGAATCAACATGATCATATCACGCTCGTCCCGGAATTCCTGCAGTACACGAATCATAGCTGCGCCCCCTCAGCCTTTTTCGATACCGCCCGGATGGAATTGATCTGCCTGACGCCACTGCAGCCGGGGGATGAGATCACCTTTTTCTATCCGAGTACAGAATGGGAAATGGCCCAGCCGTTTGACTGCAAGTGCGGAAGCCCGGCATGTTTGGGCGTTATCCAGGGCGCGGCGAATCTGTCGCCTGACGTCCTCAATAAATACGCGTTGACGGAATTCATTCGCACGCAATTGGCGAGTGGGGTTCCAGCCTGACCAGCGGGTCAATACAGGTCAGGGCTACAGCTTTACAAATTTTCCAGATCTGTTCAGCGACCTCACCACATAGAGTCCGCCTGGCCATTCGCTGATATGGATCGTTCCGTTTTGGCCTGCCCATACCAGCTTGCCACTCTGGTCAAAAACACTGACCCATTGACCCTCATTCGGTACGTTGACCATCGTTGATGCCGGATTGGGATATAGGAGTAGCGGTTCGGAGTCCACAATCGGTATGGAAGTGGTTTCCTCACATAAGGAAAGTATAAATCGCAGATCACTTCCGAAAAGATCCGAATTGAATCGGTGCGTGGCATACGTTTCATCGATCTCATCCGCAACAAAAACCCGTTCTCCAGCACTCAGGCCCAGGGTCACAGGCCAGTTGGCAGGCGCCTGGGCGATGAGGGGTAATAGCTCATTACTTTTATAGAGCAGGTAATTTTCATCATCGAGTGCGCCATTGTTTTTCAGTTCATTAAAAATGGCTTGAGACTGGACAAGACTGATCCCGGCGCTACGGTTAAACCGCTCTGGATATAAAGGCTGTGCCTGGGCGAGACGAAAGGTGGAGCAGATCTGCCGGGATTGAAAAGTAGTCACATAGGCTCGGGCTTCAATTTCCGCTTGCGGTCCCACCTCCGGATGATCATCATTGGCGGTCATGCTATACAGCATGGGGGTTTGTCCGAAATCCGGTACCCAACTCAGCCCCGATGCATTGTGCGTAATGCCCGCATGCCAATTCAGTTGCGTGGAAATATGCGTCGAGAATGCTCCGCCGGCCGAATATCCATATCCGATCTGCATGGTTTCCGGTGTGATCCAGTCGCGAGCTATTAATGTATCACGTATTGCTTTCACATTGCGCAAATCAATATTCTGCAGCGAGTCAAACGTGTAATCCCACCGGAAAACACCATCCCCATTGAGGTCCGTGTCGCGGGTTCGTTCCTCGCAGTCGAGCGAAATCACCGCGAAACCTTCTGCCATCATCTTCTTGATACACAGGATCATGTCGTTGTTGGTAAACCAGTTCTCTCCGGAGCCATTCGTGCCATGAAACAGCCAGATCAAACCGCGTGGAGAAGCCAGGCCTGGTAATCCCATCCATATCTTTTTCAACGTATCTGCACCCTGGGTCTCGTCTGTTATATAATTGGCTTCGGCGGGAAGTTCTCCAATGACCGCCTCAATCTGCACATCATGATCCGGCATGACCACCCGCGTATGCCAGTCCAGCGGATCGTTCAGGAACAGGGTATCACCGGCCCACCGGTCAAAATAGGACCGGTTATAAAACGCAACCGACCAGACATCGACAGTATCGCCGGCCATGTACATGCCGGAACCGTATCCGTTGGTGACGTTGAGGGTGTGGGTTTGGGCGGAGAGGATCGGACTGGCGAAAAGAAGCGTAAAAAGCCAATGCGTTTTCATTTTGTATTAGATCAAGGATAGCGTGAATGAACTGTAAATTTAATTCATTTCTGATCTGCCTGTCACTTCTCCCTGTGCCTGATTTAAACGAATAAAGTGGATGGAAAAATAAATGACTTTGCTGGTTGAGTAAAAAAATGAGTACTCAATTCATCCGCATCCGCGCCAGGAACTCTTCCTTGCGCCGTTTGGCAATGGGAATGGTTTTACCATCGCTCATCACCACATAGCCGCCATCATCCCGGAGGTATTTTTTCATATAGTCAAAGTTGATCAAATAGGATTGGTGGATCCGAAAAAAGTCTTGCGTAGCCAGCATTTGCTCAACGTCTTTCAGTGTTTTAGCCAGGGTATATTTCCGCCCTTCGGTGGCGGTTACATGGGTGTAATTGCTTTCAGCAACACAATACAGGATGTCAGATGCATCAACAAAGTCCACACTTCGACCAATGGGCAGTGCCAGTCGCATGGATTTCATTCCATCGCGCAGGTTATGCAACAAGGCTTCGAGCTGCAGCTTGTTGTACGATTCCTTTTCGGGCTTCGCCGCAACCCGGCCGACCGCCTCTTTCAACAAGTCACTCATCACGGGTTTCAATAAGTAATCCGCTGCCGCGCACCGGAACGCCTGGATGGCATATTGATCGTACGCCGTCGCAAAGATCACAGAGAAATCGACCGGCTCAATCTGCCTGAGCATCTCAAATCCATTCATCCCCGGCATCTCGATATCCAGGAAGACCAGGTCCGGCGTGAGCTCTTCAATTTTCCGGATCCCCTCAAGTCCTGATGAAGCTGTCCCCACCACCTCCACCTCCGGACAGTTCAGTCGCAGTTCATACAGCATGGTCTCGATGCAATGATGCTCGTCATCGATGAGGATCGTCCTTAATTTCTGTTTGTCTGCCACGTCATGTATTGTTTTTGGAATGGTAACCGAAACCGAACCATTAGTTTTTACTTTATTCCCCGAAAACTATCGGGGCTGATTTTCGCAAATTTCCAATGATTGAATTTCGTTTGCTTCTTTTTCGTTGACCAAGGAAAGGCGTAGGTTGTACCTACGCTTGATGGGCGGGTGCAACACGCCCCTGCTTCCGAACACCGAACACCGAACACCGATTACATCCTCCGCCTCCGCCTCCGCCTCCGCCTTCGCCTTCGCCTCCATCATTCCTCCTCATCCCTGATCAACGGTATATTAACGACCACCCGCGTCCCGGCAGGCCGATCCTCCGCATCCTTCAGGTCAATGATCTGCACCTGCGTGTCAATCCCGTAGATGCGATTGATCATTTCGATCCGGTTGCCCGTAATCTGCATACCTACTGAATCTTTCTTCCCGATGCGTGATTTGTTGATCTCCGCGGCACGCTCCCTGCCCACACCATTGTCTTCGATCACGCATTGGATGTGATTGCCCATATCCTTAACCTGGACCAGCAGGCTTCCCTTGCTGTCCCGGTGCATCAGACCATGCCAGATGGCGTTCTCTACATACGGCTGTAGAATCATCGGGGGGATCTGCGCCTGTCGGATGTGGATACTTTTATCCGTTTCGATTTTATAATCAAATTTACCTTCCAGCCTCAGGTATTCAATTTCGATATAGAGTTGCAAAGCCTCCAGCTCATCTTTCAGGCTGATGGTATGTGATTTGGAATTATTCAATATCGTCCTGACCAGCAGGGCAAACTTCGAAAGGTAGGCTGCAGTGTCATCCTTGCTCTTGCTGATCGCGTAATATTTGATGGAGTTGAGACTGTTGAATAAAAAGTGCGGATTCATCTGCGCGCGTAAAGCCTGCATCTGGATCTCCGATAGTTTGTGCTCGAATTCCGATTTCATCCGTTCCTGCCGTTTGGCCCGCAGGATCATATACCGGTAAAACAGAAAGGCAATGGCCAGCCCGAAGACAATAGCTAAAAGCCAGAACCAGGCCTGTTCCGTCATTCGCTTGTCAATCTCCACCTTCAGGGCGGTTACAGGAAGCCAGTCCGTTGATTCATCTTCCCGGCCGGTCACCAAGAAGGTGTACTGGCCTCCGTTTAATTTGGAATATCGTACTCTCCGCTGATCGGTCTCGATCCAGTCATTGTCGTACCCATCCAGTTTATATCGGTAGGTGACATTTTCCTTATTGAGGGGATTGGGAAGTACATATTGAAACGAGATATCGCGTTGATCTTTGCGAAGTTTCAGCGGCGCTGAATGCAATAAAACCTTTTTGACTTCCTCAAACAACGGGACGATATCCACGCCGGTGATCCGTACCTGAACATCTTTGGCGGCAGTGGATTTTGGGAGAAAAGCATTTTTGGCATACTGCACACCCTGAAATGAGGTGACCCATAATCGACCATGCCGATCATTCAAGAGTCCGCTATACCAACCGTTGTGCAGCAAGCCTCCGGGATTTTCCTTTCGATAGGTCCACCCCTCAAAGACGCCGTTATCCAGATTGACCCGACCTGCGGTGGTGTCACCTGCAATCCAGCATTCATCGGTCGAAAGCGGCAGTACACTATTCCAACCCGTGGAAACAGGATATGGTGATTTTACCTCATAATGTGTCCAGGTATCAGTTTCAGGAAGGTAACTCGTGATAAAATCAGCGGTCGTCGTCAGCCATATGATCGATTCGTTTTCAGCGCGATGGGCAAATTTGATACTCACTTCACTGGCCTGGCCGCGGATGGGGAAAAACTTGTACCGATCCGCCTGGATATCATATCTGAACAACCCTTCATCGGTGACCAACCATAACCAGTTGGGTTGCCTACGATCAGGATAAATTTGGAAAATATTGGCAGGCATGTGGCCGTTCACAGGCGATGGGGGACGAAGAATGGTGATTTCCTCTGTCGCCTTGTCCATCCGCATCAGTCCGTATTGGGTTCCAATCCAAAGGACTTCATGCAATGTGTCCATCAGAAATGAGCGGGTCACGCCGGCACTGGGATCCGGAAGGGAATCATAATAAATATTGAAATTCTTCAATTCCCGGGTGAGCAAATGGATCCGCGTAAAGCCGAGAATAGTACCGGCGTATAAATTGGAGTCCGGCGCCAGGTAGATCGAGTAGATCAGGTCGGTCGCAATCGTTTCCGCCTTGCGGTTGGGATCCGCATTGAAACAAATCAGGTCATACCCGTCGTACCGGTAGAGACCTCCGCCGGTCCCGCTGCCAAACCAGATGAAACCGAACGGATCTTCAAACGGGATCTGGTAATAGGCGGAAAAGAGCTCAAAATCCCGCTTGAGATGGTGAAAACTGGGCGCCGGTAATTGCGCAAGCCCCTGTCCCGGCCCCAAACAGCATGCGCTGATGAGGGCGGATAGAAAGACGATTTTGATTTTAGCGCGGGATTCCAATCGGGACTTGTTGAACCAAACAAAAGTCGACTAATAATAGCGACAAAACCCGTTCGGAAGAGAGTGCGTCTGCATTTTTTGAGCAGACGGGTATGAATACTTAGCCGATGCGAATAATCCAGGTCAAGGGAAGTTCACTCATGATGATCCGGACTTCCCTGGACCAGAACATTGAGGCGTTATCCCGCATCCGGGATCTCCGGCTCCACCAGCCGGATCAGCTTGTCCATCGATTCCTGCCAGCCGAGGTAGCACATCGACTCCGGAATGACATCGGGTATACCGGCTTGCGTGGCTTTGATCGCGGTACCCCCGATCACTTCTGAAAGTTCGATCGTGGTGATCATTTCCCCCGGAAGATCCCGATCATCAAACCGGTCGGTGTATTTGATGTATGCATTGGCCTTTACCTCAAGATATTCACCACCAAACGAATGGCTTTTGTCGGTCGTAAAATTGGTAAAGGACATCTTGAAGGTGCCGCCCGCTTTCACATCCATGTGATGGACGGTGCATAGAAATCCATACGGGGGCAGCCAGGCTTCCATGGCTTTGGGATCGGTGAAAGCGCGATACACTTTTTCAGGTGTGGCTTTGATGACGCGGTGTAATTGGACGGTTCCGGGCATGATGGTTTGGTTTTAAGTTGTAAGTAGTAAGAGGTTGGACTGGTTATTGGGTTTTGGATATTGGACTGGTTATGATGTTTTGGTTTTTGTTTATGCAGTTCTCAAGTTTTCGACAACTTTCGAATTTGGGATAAGCGTAGGTTGTACCTACGCTTGATGGGCGGGTGTAACACGCCCCTTCTTTCGACGTCTCTCGACCACTCCCGACCCAATCACCCTGCAAACATACGGGCCGGGTTCAAATCATTTGGCGGTGGATAACGACTTAAAGAAGCGGGGAATGCGACAAGGAGATGCAGAAGTAAAAAGCAAGAAGCAAGAAGCAAGAGGGAAGAATTTGTATGAAACACAGATTATGCTAATTAATTGCTCTGATGATTCCACAGATTTGGACTATGCTTAATCTGCTGAAATTTGGAACCATTAGAATCTGTCCCGATATCCCGATATCCCGATAGCCATCGTGATCGGGATCGGGATCTGTGTTCCAAATCAGAAGCCAAACCGATCGCTGAATCATTGCTCGAGGTAATGATGTTGGTGTGCTAGCTGGTTGTTCCCTTTTAGGGGAAAGATTTACGCAGTAAATCAAGGGGCGGTACCAGCGATTAGAGATTACTACCAACATACTCCTTAGTATATTCACACCGCTAACGTTAAACCAGGCAATTTCCTTCTGCCGCATGAATACCACCACCCGCCAACTCGCCGCCGTCATGTTTACCGACATGGTCGGGTATACGGCGCTCATGCAGCAGAATGAGACGTTGGCCGTACAGAAGCAGGCCCGGTTCCGGCAATGCCTGGAGGACAGCATCGCACGGCATAATGGCAGGGTGATCCAGTACTACGGCGATGGCATCCTGTGCATTTTCAGTTCGGCACTACAGGCCATTCGCAGCGCCATCGAGATCCAGACCCAATACTTGCAAGATCCGCGTATCGATGCCCGGATCGGCCTTCATAGTGGCGAGATTATGATGGATGGGGCTGGGGCTTATGGCGACGGGATCAATATCGCTTCGCGGATGGAGTCACTAGCTTTGCCAGGGAGCATCTTTATTTCCGATAGGCTCTATCAAGAAATTCAGAATCAACAGGATATACAGGCACGTGCACTCGGATTCTTCGAACTGAAGAATGTCAATCAACCCATGCAGGTTTATGCGATCGCCAATGCGGGAGTCATTGTGCCGTCACGCGATGAAGTCAGGGGAAAGTTGAAGCAGACGCTGAATTCAGTTGCCGTACTACCTTTTGTCAGCCTGAGCGCTGATCCGGAGAATGAATACTTCTGCGATGGCCTGACCGAAGAATTGATTAATGTCTTTTCAAAGATCGAAGGCATCCAGATCACCGCCCGCACGTCTGTGTTTGCGTTCAAAGGCAAAAACACCGATATCAGGGAGATCGCCGCACAGCTTAATGTGCAAAAGATCATCGAAGGCAGTGTCCGCAAGGCCGGCAATAAAATTCGTGTCACCGTGCAGCTGATCAATGCAGTGGACGGCTATCACATCTGCAGTGAAACCTATGACCGCAACCTGGAAGACATTTTCGAGATCCAGGACGAGATCTCCCGGACGATTGCCAATAAACTCCGTTCCAACCTGACCGTCGATGCGCATGAGGGCACAATGGTTACCGCGCCAACCGAGAATCTGGAAGCGTATAAAAAATACTTGCAAGGATTGTATTACTGGAATCAGCAATCAAATGATGCTATAATGCAGGCATTGCCTTGTTTCCATGAGGCCGTTGCGCTTGAGCCTACATTTGTGAATCCGTATTACAATATCGTTTACATCACCGCCAACTTCCCGCATTTCGGGATCATGAGTATTAAAGAAGCAAGTGCCATATGTCAGCAAGCAGTAGATACGATGATGGCCCTGGATCCAATGAATGCACGATCCCAGCTAAGTGCCGGAATCAATGCCATGTATTTTGAATGGGATATGGCGAAAGCCGAAAAGCATATCCTCAAATCAATTGAGCTCAATCCCAATCTCTATGAAGCACATTTCATGCTTGGTTGGTACCGGATGATCATGCAGCAACGGGATCTCATCATGGAGACACTGAAAGTGGCGTACAGACTGGACCCTATCGGGGGCGAGACGGTTCCGGGGATTGGCGAGATCAATTTTTTTGCAGGCAACCTGGAGTTAGCGGAGCAATATTGTGATGAAGGTATCCGAAACTATCCGAACAGCATGTATGCCAATTCCATGAAGGCACTTGTGACCGGTGTTAAAGAAAATTGGTCAAAAGCTTTGGTGGAACTCGAAACCTGGTTTCCTCCAGACGAAATTCCATTAGCCAGGGGTCTTATAGGTTATGCAAAGGCAATGGTTGGACAAACGGAAAGTGTCTACGAAGCTATCAATACAATGAAGACTATAGGGGCTGGTGAGAATGCACCATGTGTGTCATCGGTTTTAGCCTTAATGTATCTGGGTCTGGGTGATGAGGAAAATTTTTATTTCCACTTCGAAGAAGCCATGCGTGTCAAATCGATTACGATACTTTTTTTCTACGATTCACCCTTATTCGAGCCAGTGAATGGATCGGAGCGAATCATGGCGCTGAGGCGAAAGTATGGCTTGCCCGTCTGAGATCTAAAATCGAAAAAGTAAAATCTAAATTCAGGCTGGGCTCTCTGGAGAAAGGCGGAAGGGCAGAAAGGCGGAAGGGCGGAAAGGCGGAAGGGCGGAAAGGCAGAAAGGCGGAAAGGCAGAAAGGCGGAAAGGCGGAAAGGAGGAAAGGCGGAAAGGCGGAAAGATCAAATCGTGCTTGACTATTTCACTATCAAACCTCTTTTTCTCTTTCAACTCTTTTCACTCTTACACCTCAAGATCTTACGTTCTTACGTTCTTACGCTCTTCTTACTCTCTTACTCTCTTACTGTCTTACTGTCTTACTGTCTTATTTATTCCGTACCGCAAAACTCCCGCTAAAATTCGAAGCTCCCGGTCCGCCTGCGCCATTCCCACCCGCGTTGAGCTTGCCGCTGATCTCTCCGCGGATATATTCATTCGTTCCGCCGTACTCGGTGACAATGACCTGCATGTCGGTGATATAAGCCGTTTGTCCGTTCGGGAGATTGACCTGGTTGCCGAACAATGGATAGCCTTTGTATTGCCCGGTCGTTGTGCCATCAAAGGTGAATGCAAATCTTCCTTTGACACCAATGCTGTCGAGTGTGTGGATTTTAGTGATGTGGAAATTATTCTTGTCTACCTCGGGCAGGTAATAGAGAAATTCCGGTGAAAACCCGGTCACGGTATACCGCAAATATTCATCCAGTTCATCACAGGCTTGGATATTGCCAAGGCTAAGGTTTCGTTCAAAGTTGATTACTTGTGGAGCACTGGTCAGGCTGTTGATGATGTCATATACCTGCAAGGTTACCAGATCACCGTTACAGTATGTATATCCACCTTCAAAATGGCCGGCGGCGTCTGCGATTGTGAAGACATAGTTTTTATGTGGTGTTGTCACCTTGACATAACCTGAGGATAATGGCAAACCATCACATTGTAAAACACGGCCGGAAATGGTGGCATAGTCTTTCTCCAGTGGGTTGATCATCCTGGCCTCCAGACGGATATCGTCATTGAACGGCCCAACCTCTTCTGTATAGATGATTTCCCCACAATCATTTGGGATGGTCAGCACCATGGCTTCATTTGCGGGGATTTCGCCGAATACAATGCCCGATGAATTGGCGAGTGCACAACGCTGAGCATTCAGACTTTTAATGGTCAGACATATTGCTGCTTGCTGGGCAGGTTGCCCATCATGGTAGCGGAATTCAGCTTCCCAGTTCACAAGTTCAAGTGGGATATCGCAATTCCAGTAGCTGAAGTGAGGCAATTGGCCCACATACGTATGACCATTCAGATGCGCCTCTCCTTCTTCCACCCAATATCCATTCTCCTCGTCAAAATACCAGAGTGGGATCGTCTGAGGAGCTTTGGCAAGTTGATGATCTGCAATTGCCAATTGAAGTTCCACGGATTTACCGGAAGTGATTTGCAATTCGGCGCCAAAGTCATCCATCAATTCCACGGCCAGCATGCCGAAACTGCCCAGGGCGACTTCGTTTCCGGATTCATTTTGGCCCACCAGGTCACCCGGCATTTTGTCCGACAAATGCGGATCATCGCCATAAATGGGGCTTGCCATGACATGGACCTTGCCTTCGTAGGGTGTGCCATCCTGGCGGGAAATGGCATCAGCAGGGAATGTCAATCTGGAATGATTGTCTATGTAAAGGGTTGCACCCTGTCCACTGTTGAAACTGCCGATAATGGTCCTTGGAAGCAGTGTGATCTGGAGAAATTGTAAAGCCGCTTCGTCAGCGTAAAAACGCCTGGACCCGTTGAAATAACCACTCTTTTCTGCCTGCAGATAATCATTCCCGGTCAGTGTGATATGGGTCAGCAACAAGGTGCCATCTGATGCTGTGGTGCCGGATACATTCCCAATTGTGATCTCGGCATCTTTCACTGGAGCGCCGGCAGGATCCTTGATCGTGACAAACAATGCACTCTGGAATGCAGCAGGACCAGGCTGGAAGGAATCATCTTTGGCGCAGCCGAGATAAAGAATAATGGCCAGGAGGAGGTAGATGGATTTCGTTTTCATGGAATTGAATTTGACAGAAATTTAATCAAATTCCTTGAAAAACAATGTTTTGGGCGTCCAGATAAATCAATATTTGTCCCCGGATTTACATTCGGTCATGAGAATTCATAGAGCTTAAAAGAGCAGCGGACTGCGTAAAAAGTCAGATCATGTCTTTGTCCCTCCGGGGTTGCCAACCTACCTTTGACCATCATGGATAAAATACTTCCGACACCTTCCAAGATCTGTTTTTTGGTAGGAATGATATTCCTGCTCGCGTGCAACCGCAAATCAGCTGACCAGGACGCAGCTGCCGGGAATTCGCATTCAGTAAATACCAATATTTCTCCACCCTCCACCTATGCATCGCAGAAGGAAGGCTGGCTCGTCAACCTCGACGAAGCCTATGCCCGATCGGTCAAAGAGAAAAAACCCATTCTCGCCAATTTCACCGGCAGCGACTGGAACGGCTGGTGCAAGCGGCTCGACACGGATGTATTATCTACCCCAACTTTCAAAACCTGGGCAGAAAAGAACGTCGTCCTCCTCGAGGTGGACTTCCCAAAACGCATGCAACTCCCCGCAAAAAACAAGGAGCAGAATGACGCGATGGCGCAGTCACTGAATGTCACCGAATATCCCACCATCTGGCTCCTTCATGTGACCCATGAGCCACAGAACGGTCGCTTCAAAGTGCAGCCGATCGGGAAGACCGGGTATCATGAGACGCCGGAGGCGTTTATCGGGGCGGTGCAGGGGTTGTTGTTGAGGTAATCTGTAATCTGTAATCAGTAACCGGTAATCAGTATTCAGTGTTGGGAATTTGCTGAAACATGATGGTAGTGCTTCTCTCTGTAAAGCGTTCCATTGTTGACCAATAACCTTTATCCGGTCTTTGATGAGCCGAATATTCCCGTTAATCGGCTCAAATAATATTAAAATTTGAGCCGATTATCCTCACTATTTGGCTCATGAGCGGGTATAAGGAAATACATCTCGATCACCGGTACATCCAAGGCGACCGCCACGAGAGACCTTCAGGATCTGCTAAGCAAGGGCGTGTTGAAGTTGAGGGAAGGTGGTTGGCGGAGTACGAGTTATGCGTTGGGGGAGTGGGATTGAGCCCTGAGAATGCCCTCGCTATTCAAATCGGAATGGGTGAGCTTTCAAATACGTCAGATGACGATCCTTTACCAAATCCTGTACCTGCGTTTAATACAGACCCACCCGTCATCAATGGATTCAATTCGCTCCCAATACTGTGGTCCTGGATGAATTTCATAGTTGAAATCGAATCCCGCAAATCCTGGTCTTGATTCACATGAATAGCTTCCATCTGGGTGATAGGTATATTTTATCGTTCCGGATGGCTTAAAGTCGTCGTCTGGGTGGTCCTTGTCAAAATGACGGACCCTTAATTTGTTTCCACAGGTATCCAGATGAATAAGATCCCGATAGATTGAAGGTGCTCCTGTATATAGTATTATTTCATCTGACGTCACTAATGTATCAGTATAGGTGAATTTTGTCAATAACGAGTCTCGCCCATTCCGGGTGCAACTGATCTGGACAAGTTTGTCTACCTCGTAGGTATAGCGACAATCTGTAAAATACTTCTGATTTTGATCAATGGTTTTTTGAATAAGCTGGCCTGATGGGTTATACCTGTAATGGTGGATCTCATGCCAATATCTTTGAGTAATTGCCTTATGAACTTTGCCATTATACAACCATACATACAAAGTGTCTTCAACCAGTTCGCCATAAAACATTACAGAGGTTTGTCTCCATAATGAATCGTCGAGCTTGTAGAGGGAGATTATTTTCTCGGATGGATCATACGAGGGATCATCTTGATAAATGGCGATGCGTTTGTCGTCATAGTTGTGGAAACTCATCTCCTTTACTTTGCGAATTATCGAATCTCCCCTGAGGTATTCTCTTTCAATGTAGTATGAAGGTGTATCTGGCAGCACCCCCAGTTCTTCAAACGGGGTCCGGATGGGTTGGTAAGGATTCACCAGGCATTGGCCATCGGTCGACATGGTGTGCAGCGTGAATGCCGGCAGGAATATGGATATGAAGGTTATTGGTTTCAGCGCCGCAAAGTTTAGGGTCAGAGGATGAAATTAAGACTATCGGGCGAGCTGGCAATAGTTTATCCGGCCTTTTGCTTTCGGGGAATAAGATGCGTACCTGGTCCTGATTTGCGTATCATTTTTATCTTTTTACGTAGCATATCGTATCATTTTTAATCAAAAACTCAGTCTTCGTGAACGAACCATCCTCACCCTGATCCGCGAACGCCCCGGTATCCAATCTGGTGAGCTGGTCGATCGCTTAAGCATACCTAATCCGACAGTCAAACGAATGTTATCGAATCTGGTTAAACTTCAGTTGATCCAAAAATCAGGGGTAGGCAGGGGGAAGAGGTTTACTACATGAAAAATGTCCGTTTAATTTTGAGTTCTGTTTCTGCCATGTGAGTTTTGTTCTCCACACTCCCAGCCTCTTACTTCTTACTTCTTACTTCTTACTTCTTGCTTCTTACTTCTTCCTCCTTCCTCCTTCCTCCGCCTTCGGCTCCTGTAATCGGTGATCAGTAATCGGTGATTCACCACTCCTGAAATCATTCATACCGCACATCCATCCATCTGATTTCGTACTTCATTCATCCCTTACTTTTCGGATGAAGCCAATCGTTTCGGCATTTTTCACTTACGAAATTCAGTTATCGATGAGTTCCCATTTTTTATTCGCAAAGAGTCATTTTCCATACGCAACGATCTTATGCTTACTGCTCTTGTGTTCCGCACAGTTGCACAGTCAGCATGTTGGGATCGGCACACAGGATCCGCAACACAAGCTGGACGTGCGGTCGAGGCTGGATACGACGTTGCTGATTCAGAACAGCGGCACGCCTGGCGTAGGGATCAGTTCGGCGACACGACTCGGCATTTATAATATAATGAATGATATCACAGCCGGTAACAGGCTGGGGCTGCGTACGCATATTGATTTTCCCAATACCCTGAACACATTCGACTATACAGGTCATAGTATCACCTTCGGATATTGTGGTCTGCCATCTCCGCTGGGAAATTGCCTCGATGATTCCGATGTCTATGGCTTGAAAGTAAGTATCCCGGTTTTTACTACGCTGGGAACGCTCTATGGCATTTATTCCGATGCTCCCGGTTCGAATAGTTATGCAGGATACCTGAAAGGCAGGGCTTACATTTCAGACCAGGTCGGAATCGGTATCGATCCGTCCGGCACAAGTCAATTGTATGTCCACAATGAGAATCTCCTGGAGAAGGGTGTGCGGATCAAAATGAGTCCGCTCACCGGCCCCCTTGCGGAGGCGCTAAACATTGATGGTGCCAGCACGCAGGGCGACAGTTATGGGGCAAGGATCGTGTTCAGCACAGCCGGAGACGATGTGTTCGGACTTTCTTCGATTGTGAATAAATATGATGGGTCCGGATTCTCCTATGGAATCAATGTTGAGAATATAAGTTCGGCAGGCGGCACTAAATATGGCGTCAAATCGGAAGTGAGCGGAAATGGGGGAGGTTCCATGTTTGGCGTGCACAGTGTGATCAGCGGCAATTCAAGTTTTCTCCCATCCTGGGCAGTTTACGGACGTGTCGACCCCGGGGTTTCGACCGGTACGACTTACGCCATTCATGGCATCAATACTAATCCCGGTGCTTCATCCTTTGCAGGATATTTTGATGGGAAGACAAAAGTGGAGGGGACTATGCACATTGGCCCTTCATCGGTTTCTACCATTCCTGCCGGTTATGCACTTGCTGTTGATGGAAAAGGAATATTCGAAGAACTGCGTGTAGAACTCAGTCAGAACTGGCCAGATTATGTTTTTGATGAAGATTATCAGAAACTTACCATTGCTGAACTCAAAGATTTCATTCAGCAATACGGTCATTTACCAAATATTCCTGCTGCCGGGGAAGTCGAGAAAAATGGAATTCTACTTGGCGACATGGACCGAAGGCTTCTGGAAAAGATTGAAGAACTGACCTTATACATCATCGAACAGGACGACAGGATCAAAGCGCTCGAGGCCAGGTTAAATGGAGAAGATTAATGAAACGGAGAATTCATATCCTGCTTTTGGGCGGATCCTTTATCGGGCAGATATGAAACTTATATCAGTCCTCTCTGTGATTGAGTGAAGCTATTGGTTGACGTTTTTCAAACTGCTAAACATGAAATTTATTCTAAAAAACTTTTTCATCATCCTGATCCTTGTCACCGGCAATAGTCTGATGAATCCAATCTTCGGACAGGATCAACTCTTGAAAGACAAACTCAGCGGTCTTGACCGGTTGGATGATATCATGGAGGTTGTAACAGCCCATTATGAAGATCCATCCAACGACCTCTATGGTCTTCCCCGGTATAAGCATTGGGTGCGTTGGGCTTATGAAATGTCCGGTCGAACCATTGACGACGGCCGTTTAGTAGATGTGAGAAAATATGTCGGCAACGCCTGGGAAAAGGAACGTACAAGGCCCAAAAATCGCATGAGCGCAGGCAATTGGTCATTTGTGGGACCATTTGCTATTTCGGGAACGAACGGTTCATCCATCGGGATTGGTCGCGTGGATCGGATTGCATTCCATCCCACCGATGTCAACACGTTTTATATCGGCACACCTGCAGGCGGATTGATGAAGACAACGAATGGAGGCGGTACATGGATCGGGCTGACTGATAATTTCCCATCTGTCGCTATCTCGGGAATTGTGGTCAGTCATGCCAATCCGGATCACATCTATGTATTAACAGGAGATGGTGACAGCAATATCCAGGGCTTTGTAGAAAATGCGGGATATCTCCGGGGCGGGGCAGGCGTTTTTGTCAGTTATGATGCAGGTGTCAATTGGTATCCGGTTGCTGCATTTCCGGGTATTACTTCTTATGTCGGCTACGATCTTGTACAGAGTCCTGTCGATGCGAATGTATTGCTTGCTGCAACAGACCAGGGCGTTTTTCGCACGGCAAATGGTGGCGCCTCCTGGGTGCAGGAAGTCGCAAATATTCGTTGTTATGATCTGGCCTTCCAACCCGGTGGCAACAGGGTTTATCTCACCAATAACGGCACCTTCAGATTTCAGTACAGTGACAACGGCGGGCAGGATTGGGATAATGTTCTTGATTTCGATCCGGTTGCCCCTGGAGGACGGATTGCTATTGCCGTAACCAACGCAGAACCCAACAACGTATATCTGCTCTCCGGCACAGGTTTTAATGGCGTGTTTGGTGGACTTTATTTATCGGAAGACAGTGGTGAGTCTTTCGTCCGGGTGACGAACACACCAAATATCGTTGATGCTTGTTGCGACGGCGACCAGGCCACAAATAATCAATCAAACTATGATCTGGCATTGGCGGTCAATCACAACAATCCGGATTTTCTGGCCACCGGCGCAATCCGGATATGGAGAAGCGTCGATGGTGGCGTCACCATGATCAATGCAACGCCAAGTTGCAACGGAAGCGGATCCAATACTTGTAATGATGGACCCGGAAGTATATCCACAGGTTTTGTACATGCGGATGTTCATATGCTGGCCTACAATCCACTCAACAATTTCCTGTATGCCTGCACGGATGGCGGCGTACACCGAAGCGTAAATAACGGGTTCGCTTGGACGGACCTGGCAGACGGTATCACGGCGAGCCAGATATACCATATGGCCGGCACGCCTGAAGATGAAGACAATCTGATGATCGGCCTTCAGGACAACGGCGTAAAAAGGCGGAATGCGAATTCCACCACGTTTGATCATGTGCTGGGGGCTGACGGGTTTGATATCATATACAATGTGAATTCAGCAACCACAGGATATTTTAGTTGGAATACGAGTGTTGGATTTTTCTTTAATAATGGGGCGAACTGGAGTACAATTCTCGATGTGGGGGAGTGGTTTGGCAGGGTCACTTCTGCGATCGATGACGCGACCCTGGTGTTGGCGGGTTATTCCGATATTCGACGATCTACGAATGCAGGCACGTCATGGACAAATGTAGGCGCAGAGGGCAATTGGGATATTGAAAGATGCCCGAGCAATTCACTCCGGTATTATGCCGCGGGAGGAGCCACCGCTTTTGCTACGACAGGGAATTTTTACTTTTCCAGTGACCGTGGCCAAACCTGGACCGCCAAGGCCGATCCCGGTACGGGCAGGATCACGGATATTGCGGTCACGCCGGATAATAGTGCCAAGGTTTTTGTCGCGTACGGTGGATTCAACGGCGGTGCGAAAGTATATCGCTCCATCAATACAGGTGATTCATGGGAAAACTGGAGCGGGTCCCTCCCCAATGTCCCTGTCAATGCACTGGCGGTGGATGCCAATGACAATATCTATGCGGGCACAGATATCGGGGTTTATTATCGCGGCGCGAATATGAGTGATTGGGTACCCTTTTCTGACAATCTTCCGGTTGTTCCGGTCACGGATATTGAGTTATATGATGACATGATCAGAATTGCCACCTTTGGAAAAGGTGTATGGGAAAGCGAGTTGTATTCCACCTGTTGGGAAACCTATACATTGTCAGGTCCGATCAATGGCCATCAGATCATTGAAGTCTCAGACCGGATTACCACCAGTGCTGCGATTTACGGCGGCGCCAATACCGATGTGCTGCTGAAAGCGGGCAATTACATCCAGATCAATCCGGGATTCGTTGCCAGTTTCGCTACCCGATTTCAGGCGTATACGAAACCGTGCGGAAGTTATTAGATCGTTGATCACACAGCACGCGCATGCATCAGGCTGAATTAAATCGGGGCAGCGCAAGGAAGTTTGGCCATTCATTAAATGCATCCTGCCAATCGTTAATTTATCCCGTCAGAGACAACCTCCTCCATCATTCCTCCGTATTTTCCCATCATGAAAGCACTCATTGTCGATGATGAAGCAAAAGCAAGGGAAGTGCTCGACCTGCTGATCACGTATCATATTCCTGAAATCACCGAAGTGGTGCAAGCCAATGGTGGCATGGAAGCTACCAGCTTGCTGACCGCATATCAGCCGGAGCTTGTATTCCTGGATATTAAAATGCCGGGACAGGATGGTTTTGAATGGCTGCGTAGTCTCGAGCATCGTGAGTTCGACGTCATCTTCACGACTGCCTATGATCAGTATGCGATCAAGGCCATCCGTTTTGCCGCATTTGACTATTTGCTCAAACCGGTCGACACGGAGGATTTGCGCAATACGATCGACAGGTTTCTTGTCAGTCGATCTGTTACAAAGCGATCTTATGACAATTTGTTCTACAACACAGACCAACCGGATCCGAAAGATTTCCGGTTAACCATCGCCACCACCGAGCAAACATATTATCTGGATCCGGATGAAATTGTCCGATGCGAAGCTGATGGGAACTATACCCATTTCTTTTTGAAGAGCGGAAAACGCATTATCGCTTCCCGCTTTCTGGGCATGTATGCAGATCTGCTTGCCGACCTGGGGTTTATCCGGTGTCATAAATCACACCTGGTCAACCGGCGATTTGTGGAGAGTATATCAGACAAGCAAATTCATGTCACCGGAGGCCATCAGGTGGAAGTTTCCCGCAGACGAATGCCGATGGTCAGAGAGGCAATGGGATAATTTGATACATGATTATCGATCAGGGCTCATTGGCGTTGACCGAAGGATTATCAAAATGCACGCAGGTAAGGAAAGGATCGCCCGTTCCGGTTTCACCCGGCCTTTACATCTGATCACATGCAGATTGATCCTGTATTTCATCATGCTGGTATCATTGCCTGTATTCGCACAGCAAACACAACTCAATTTCAAACACGTAGACATCCCCAAATATGGCGGGATCATCTTCGATGGTACGATCGATGACCAGGGATTTCTCTGGCTGTGCGTTGTTGAGGGTGTGTATCAGTATAACGGTCATGAGTTCAGGCTCTTTACCAATATTCCGGGTGATACTACTTCATTGACATTTGGTCGGCCAACTCATGCGCACTACGGCGGCAACCAGGATGTATGGATAGGCACTATGTATGGAGGTGTGTCCCGATTAGACCTGACGACATACAAGTTCAGATCGTTTCGGCATAGCCGTATCAATGCGAAGACCCTTGGTGGTAATAATATTGGCGGCATCTATGTAGAAAATCAGCATGTCACATGGGTGGGCAGCAATGATTTTTGCCTGAATCGGATTGACATGGAAACAGGATTTGTAGAACGTTACTATCCTGAGACCGAAAAAGAGGATCGTCGGTTTAGTAATTACCTTGGAAAGATTGCGCCTGATCCGACAAATACAGATCTACTCTGGGTCGGCTCACCACACGGTGTTTACCGGTTTGAAAAAAGTACCGGATCGTTCAGGCTGTTCCGTTTTTTAGCCTACAATCGAAACTATAAGCCCCATCCTGTCGGGCTGCATGTTGATGACGATGGCATCGTCTGGGCGACTTCCATTGATGGTTATGTGCGGATTGATCCGGATACAGACTCGATCCATCATTTTCGGATTTCAGACGAAGCCTGGGACGTGAGTAAAGGGTGGATGAGCGAGGATATCCAGCAGTTTTCTGAGGAAGAAATCATCATTCTCAGCAACAGAATGGGACTCATTATCCATAACAGACATAGCGGGGCCTGGCATCTGATTAACGATGATCCGGATCTGGGTCGGGCTGCCGTCTTCTATCTCCGCGACAGTGCAGGCAGTCATTGGGTGGGAGCAAGAGATCTGTTGCATGCGGCGCCTCGTGGCAATACTTCGACATTCGTCAGCCTGCGGAGTTTTCCCGGGTACAATTGGGCCAGATCCATCCTTCCTGTGGAAGGCACAAACGCCATGTATATCAGTACGGAGGCCGGAGCAGGTTTGTTTTTTGTCGATCAACCATCAGGGCATGTGAAAGCATTTACCTATAAGCTGGATGAAAATTACCGGACTGATGTGCATATGCGCGACATGGCCTGGGGCGCGGATTCCACCATCTTTATTGCTTCTGATGGAGGACTACTCCATTTCGATCCCAATACAGAGAAATTCAACAGAATTATAATCTCCCGGGCAGATTGGGGTGATGTGAATGCGGTATGCCTGTGTGATGAACGCCTGTGGTTTGCTGACCAAAAAGGAAACTTGTATGGCATACTACCCGGTACGCACCGACCCTTAGCCTATGATTCACTGTACATCGCTGCACGTGTGACGGATCTTCATTGCGCAAATGGGTATCTCTGGATCGGCACTGAAGCGAGTCTCGGCCGATATGATATGCATGGAACGACGCCGGATTTCTTTCTGCCTGATGTTCATATCTCACAAATTCTGCGCGAACAGGATACGCTTTGGGTTTCATCGATCGGGCAAGGCTTGTTTCAAATGGATATTAACAACGCGATTATTTACAAACAGCATTTCAACGAAATGAGTCGCGGAACAAATTATATCTATCATTTCACCCGTGCACGGAATGGTCATCTATGGCTGAATACGGATGGAGGCGCCACGAGCTATGATCCCCGATCCGGTACCTTTGTGAATTATATCGAGATGAGCCTGGGCCAGCGCTCGCCGATCGTGCAGTTGCCCAATGATGTGCTGGTGACAGGAGCATTTAATTCATTTCGGTTTTTCCGGGCAGAAGACTATACACAACGCGGTGTCCTGCCAAAGCCCTATTTCACAAAAATCAATATTGCCAACAGGGAAGAAACATACGACAAGGCGCCAAACCTGATTCGTCACATTCGGCTGCGTCCGCATGAACAGGAGCTGGTGATCGAATTCAGCGCGATTAACCACAACACCATCTCGGCAACGGATTATGCATATCGGGTCTCCGGCATTGAGGACGAATGGCGCAATCTCGGCCATCAGCAGTATGTGACGCTGGATAATCTGAAACCCGGGACTTATTTCTTTGAGTTAAAAGCGACCAATGCATATGGCGGCATCAGCGAGGAGATTAAAACACTGGAGATCACGGTTGAACCCCCCATTCATCAGCGGTGGTGGTTTCTCCTTTTAACAGGTGTCTCTGCTGTCGCGTTTGGCTGGATATTGTACACACATTTCCGGAAACGCAACCTGGAGAAACTCCACACCCGGACAGTTGCCTATTTTGCTAATTCGCGTTATGCCGAAAACTCCGTCGATGAGATTCTCTGGGACGTTGCCCGAAATGTGATCTCCCGCCTTCGCTATGAAGATTGTGTGATCTATCTCATGGACGCTGATGCGCAGACACTGGTACAGAAAGCGGCATACGGAGAGAAAAATCCACAAGGACGCGAGATCGTGAATCCACTCAGGATACCTGTAGGGACAGGCATTGTGGGGCATGCGGCACGGGATCAAAAGCCCGTGTTGGTTGCTGATGTTTCACGGGATCCCCGATATATTGTTGACATGGAGGCTAAGGGATCAGAGCTGGCCGTGCCGATTATCCATCAGGGTGTGACCATCGGCGTGATCGACAGTGAGCATTCACGTAAAGGATATTTCTCGGAAGCAGATGCAGATGTGCTGGGCAAGATTGCAAAAGACTGCGCACACAAGATCGCCAATGCACAGGCCGCGGAAGAAATTAAAAAGCGCGAAGTCGAACTGTTGAATGTGCAGAAAGAAATCGCCGAATCAAAACTCACCGCCCTGCAGGCGCAGATGAATCCGCATTTCATTTTCAATTCACTCAATTCGATCAACTGGTATATCCTGAAAAACAAACCTGCGGAGGCATCGCTTTACCTGACCAAGTTTTCAAAACTGGTACGCCTTATTCTGGACAATTCCAAAAATCTCACCATTCCATTGGACAAGGAGCTCGAGTCACTGCGCTTATACCTTGACCTTGAATCGATGCGATTTGAAAATACATTTGACTATGAGATCCACACCGATGAATCCATCGACCAGGAGGAAGTATTGATCCCCCCGTTGATCCTCCAGCCGTTTGTCGAGAATGCCATCTGGCACGGACTCATGCCGAAGGAGAACAAGGGTCACCTGGCCATCCAGATCTATCCCGAAAACGGGCATCTCAAATGTATCGTGCAGGATGATGGTATCGGCAGGCGCGCCTCCCATCGCATGAAGTCCGACACTACCCCGCAACATGCGTCAAAGGGAATGAAACTCACCACGGATCGCATCCGGCTCTTGCATAAAAACTACCTGCGTGAAGATATGATCCGCATCATCGACCTGGTGGACAGTCGCGGCGAGGCGGGAGGGACGAGGGTGGAGGTGGTGCTGCCGTATGGGTGAGGGAATTGACCCTGTATCACCCGTTTACTGTAGGAAATTAATTCCCTTAAACTCAAGCAACCCATTCGCCGCGTTTCGCACAATGCCTTTGTCACTTCCCGACGCAAGACAGGTCACATTTTCCAGCGTGAGGTCGCCTGTATTCAGCAGACAATGATCATTGGGATGCGTCGTCATCAGATGAATATTCGGAAGACTGACTTCGATATCCGGCGAAAAATAGGTTCAGAGCATAAAGGTATTTTCAATAACCCGGTATATATTGCGAGTGCAGGTCATAGGTTCGTTTCTGTTGAATCTGATGTCAGCATAATGACAATTGGTCTGGAAGAGAAACTATAATTTCATCATATGAAGGGAGGTATTATTTTAGGGCTTCATTTGTATTGTGTTTCAGCTTTTACCCAGGGTATATCTCAGACTAATATTTCCAGACCTCCAAGACCATGTATTGTTGATTATGATGTAATCCATGATCTTCAACGGAAGGCGGATTCTTTCTTTTATGATTCTACCTTTTCGTTGTTAAAAAAGATCAGGCTGTCCAGAAAGTATAACCGGCTGGGGCTTGAAGAAGGATATCGCGCAATTTCTGCCGGGTATTGTGATGAGTATTTCATCATCGTCGACAGAATGATTGAGATGGCCAATAGGTTGGAACGATATGATGAAGCTGAGGCGCTTGCGCTTGCTCGACTGGATACTGTTTATCCGGGCTGGAAGGATTACGCCAGTAAAGTCAGCATGCGTGCAGAAGATTTTGATCCACTGACCTGGGTTCTATTGGATCGTGAACGGACATCCTATTATCAGCATATTCGCAAGAATAAAAGGCCGTTGGCGGGATGTGGAAATGACTGGGTGGATCACTTGTCAAACGGTAAAAAATTATTATCCGCTTACGGTAATATTTATTGTTTCCGGTACCTGAAAAGTTTGAATCTGGATATCAACATCACCAATGAAGATGCTTATCAAAGTGAGTTGTTCGACCTGCTGATCGATTGCTGGTCAGCATACGTACCTGTTGAACAACTCTTGCTTGCTTATAATAATGCGCCTGTTCAGGAGACTGCAAAGCATCATATTTTTATAATGGGCTCCCCCAGGTATTTCATTGAAATGGATGGCACAAGGCTATACTTTTATTCAAAAATAATTGACCGAATGAAACCTGCCAGAGAAGGGAACTACAAGCATCCTGATCCGGAAAAAGTGAAGGTGGAGTCATTGTTGTACAAGCGATTGTTGAGCAAGGCTGGTGAGTGATATGGTATTATCGCTGCTTGTTTTTGAAGTCTCCGGTCCGCCTTTTCGGTCTGGTGCATGCTATCCATACATTTTCGGATTCGTGTCAGTCTATTATGGAGTAGTGGCGCTCAAGGGTGATCAAATTTTTTCCATTAAGAACCTTTTTTTGGTAAATATTTTCCAATAAGGGTGCAATAGCGAGCTGACCACGTTTTATCAACTGCATTCAATAAATTTGTAACCGGATGGAAAAACCGCTGAATCTCGTTGGCTACTTGATATTGGGCTTCGCGATTGCATGTGGAGGACTGGCTGGCTGTAAAACCTCCGATACACAGGAAATCCATCCAGCAGACCAACCCGTCAAATCAAGAGAGCATAGTGATCCGGGCCCGGATGGCAATTATGCTACCTATGACCAGAATCCGGACAATCCGCCAAAGTCACCCTTGATGACTTACATCAACGCTGATGGCAGGGAAGTGCAGAACCCGACAGCCTACAACGAGATTCCACCAGGAGCATCTGCGATTTGCAATAACGGCGAGTATTCCTTCAGTAAACGAAGATGTGGAACTTGTTCGGGAAATGGGGGAGTGAAAAAGTGGTTGAGGGATTTGCCGAAGTGCTAGGAATAAATGCGTCTTAAATTGACCACCTTCTTCTTCAACCCGTCTGAGGCTTGAGTGAAGACGATGAATTATGATAGGTGTGTAGAATACAGTTTAGTTTCGTATTATTGAGAGGAATATTCAAAGAGTTATATTTAACACCATGGTCTATGGCAAAAGCAAATAGTAAAACTGTAAAAAAGCAAAAGTCAGGTAATAATCAGGTCACAGGTAATGTTGGCATGTACTATGTGTGCTATATGCTTTCTAAAATGGGTTGGAACGTAATGTCGACAAGCAGGAATGCTAAGGGAGTTGATATTGTCATATATAATCAGGATGCATCTGTCATGAAGTCGATCCAAATAAAATCACTCTCAAGGTCTGTTGCTGTTCCGTTAGGTAAAAACATTGATAATATTTTCGGAGATTATTTTATTATATGCCAGAAGGTATATAATGAGAATCCTGTTTGCTATATATTAAAGCCGGCTCAGGTAAAGAAGTTAGCGAAACCAAGTGGGCAGGATGGGAAAAAGGCATTTTGGCTAAGCGCCAGTGATTATCAGCAGGATAAATTCAAAAATTGGGGTCTAATTGAAAGTGCTAGTTGATTTTCACTGTTCAGGTATTGTCAAGTAATCCAATGTTTTCCAAGTGACTCAATCTGAGGTCTTGCAGCCTTGAATTGACTTCTGAGTATTTACCTGATATCTGAAGAAGTTTTATACCGAAGCACAGTTCCATGGCATCAACTTCTAACAGATTAAATACATGTTCACCTCGAGCCCATTCCATCAAAGTATCCTCTTCAATATTGAGTTGATTAGCTATTTCTTTATTGGATCTTTCAGATTGAGATATCTGATACTTGAGTTGTTCGACAATATGCTGGTTAAGTTTGGTGCCTTTCATGTCGGAAAAATTTTGGCCGAGTTCAATGGGTTAAATTAATAAACGTTGAAGCGTCTTTGTTTATACGGGCCTGTAGATGCCTGGACTATCTGCTAAGTCAATAATCTCTCCAGCACCCCTTTCCTTCTCTCCCAATCCGGCATTACCTTCCTCAATAAACCATAGAACTGCCGCCCATGGTCATGATGCACCAAATGACAAAGCTCATGCACCACCACATATTCAATACAGCCTTTGGGCGCCTTGACCAACTCCCGGTTCAGAATGATACAACCTGCCGGTGTACAGCTCCCCCAGCGAGTCGACATTTTACGAATATAAAGCGGTGGCCTCACTTTCAGATATCGACTGAACTTGTTTAGCACGGAATCCATGATTTCAGTGAAAATATCTTTAGAACGCATAGTGTACCACTCATCCAACTGTTTCTGAATTGACGCTGGTGAATATGTCGGAGAGTGAACCTCGAGTTTTCCACGAAAAACTTTAACCGCCTTTCGAGGATTCTTGATCACTTTCAACCTATATTGCCGGCCCAGGTACAGGTGCGATTCACCCGATACGTACCGTCGTGAGGGTTGTATAGGCCGGTAGGTATTGAACGTACTGATTTGCTTCAGGATCCACGGGGCTTTCCTGGCAACCTTGATATTTACTTTGTTTCGATCTGACTCCATTGGGGCGGTTACAATGACGGAACCGGATGGCTGAACCTGAATGCCCAGCGTTTTACGATCAGTAAATCTGAGCTGATACGGAATCGTCTTCCCGCCAAAGTTGATCTCTTGTTCGATCATGGCTTATACCGGATTTCCGCCACCTGGATGCATTCTTCGATCAATAGATCCACCTTGCCGAGATCGAAATTCAGATTGTGTTTTGACTGTATCTCGTAGATCAGATCATCGATATCAATCTTCATCATCCCCTTGATATCCTCATTTTTCTGCCAGTCAATAAACAATTGACCATTTTCATAGATCCGGGCATGAATGACATCATCGATGCCTGCCGCTATTTCTGCAGCAATTTCAGCGGGAGTATTAGCTTTTTCAAGGGTTGACTTGAATTCTTCGGCAGTAAGATTGTAAAAGGCAATGGCAACCGGTTTGTTCTGCAAGCTGGCAGGAATATGATCGCGTTTGCCATTGAAAAATTTCTCCTCGTAATCCTTTGCCCGCTTCAAAAACTCAGCCTCAGTGATGCGATGCTGATGATAGTCATCAATAGTCTGGCGGATCAATTGTGACAGCTTTTTGTAGTAGACCGGATCTTCGGTCATTTTTACACTGATCGCTTTCAGGGTACGACTGGCAATATGGTCAGCCTTGGCAGCGGTGCCCGTTATTTTTTCCAGTACAGCCTCCCGTTCCTGTTGGTTAAACACATCGACCAGTTCTGTAATACTGATCACCTCGCCTTCCGTGGTGATATGCTTGTCAATCAATTTTTGAACCTGTGGTTCGTATTCCTTAAAGTCCAATTGATCGGAATACCGTCTTTTGACTGACGCACGTAAGGCCAGAAAAAAGGCAGAGTCCTTTTTATACTTGGTGACCTGGGCTTCCGGTGTCTGGGTTTGAAAGTGATAACTGGATAATGCCATCTTCAGCAGGCGGAGATATAGACTCAACTTCTCATAAAAGACGTAGCGGATTGAATCGTCGGACAACAATTCCTCGTAAGCCGACTCGTCATACTTGTTTTTGATTTCTTTGAACAGGTCCCAAACTTCAGAATGAGCTTGTGGAAGCCGCTCAATCTCCGATTGAATTGCATGCAAGGTCCCGGAGATTTCTTCGCCTTCGAATTCCTCTAATCCGGAGTAGGTGTGAATGGCCTGATCCAGATTTTCCAGATTGCCGTAGTAATCGATGATATAACCATAATCTTTGCCGGGGAACAATCGATTAACTCGTGCAATGGCCTGAAGCAATGTATGCTCCTTCAAATTACGGGTCAGGTACAAGACCTGGTTGCGTGGCGCATCAAATCCGGTCAGCAGTTTGTCGACCACAATAATGATTTCCGGATGCTCCTGTTTTTTAAAGCTGTTGATAATGGCTTTCTCATATTTCTCAGCGGTGCCGTATTTGTCAAGCATAGATTTATAAAATGCCTTGACTTTGTCATCGCTGACTTCAAATGCATCTTCTTCACCTTCGCGTGAATCATCAGGTGAGATTAACAATTCGACCGAAACACGACCGATGTCCTTCAAAATTTCCCTGTACCGGAGCCCGGATAATTTATTGGGCGTCACGAGCTGACCTTTGAATCCTGTGCCCTGGATATTCTCGGTGAAATGGTTGACTATGTTCCAGGCTGTGCTTTCAATAAATGACAGGGACTGGACAATAGCTCTGCGGGAGGAGAATTGTTGCTTCAAAGCCGCTTTTCCGTATTCGGTCAGCGGCTCGGCCACTCGGTCAAAGAATGCATCCAATGGCCGGGCATTGACATCCATGATATTGTGACGTCCTTCGTAGAGTAGGGGAACCACCGCACCATCTTCCACTGCATCTGTGATGGTATATACTGTGCCGGGAATGATGCCTCCGAATTTCGCAGCCGTGCTCTTTTCTTTTTTGAGCAACGGTGTGCCTGTAAAAGCGATATAACAAGCCTGCGGAAATGCCTTCTGCATATTGACATTGAAGGTGCCATATTGTGTCCGGTGACTTTCATCCACGAGCACAAAAATGTCCGGACTGTCAAAGGCATGTTTGGCTTTTTTGACGGCCGATTGAAACTTGTTGATGATCGTCGTGATGATGGCATCGCTGTTGGATTCGAGCAGGCTGATCAGGTTTTCACCGGTCGAGGCATTGAGGACTTCCTTACCGCATTTTTTGAACGTCTCTGTGATTTGATCGTCAAGATCCACGCGGTCGGTGACGAGGACAATCTTTGGATTTTTGATGTCCGGATGCATGGCGATCAATTGCGCTAACATGACCATGGTCAGTGATTTGCCGCTGCCCTGGGTATGCCAGATCACGCCGCCCAGGCGTTTGCCATCAGGCTGTATCCGGCTGATTCTGTCAAGGGTCCATCGAACGGAGAAGTATTGCTGATACCGGGCGATCTTTTTGACGCCATCGTCGTACACGATAAAGTACCGGATCAGGTCCAGCAAACGTTCCGGCCGGCAAAGGTTGTAAATCAATCTGTCCTGTGCCGTGATAGTCAGCTCTTCCTTTTCCAGTTGGTTGAAATACCGAAGCACATTGTGGAATCTCTCTTTGAACAACAAAGTGCGTTCATCCTCAGGAAGGGGAGCGTGCTTGAGTTGTGACAGGGAGGCAGGATAGGATTCTGCCTCTTCTTTTGAATTGAATTTTTCTTTCCATACGCCCCAAAATTCTTTTTCAGTAGCGGTTGTGCCGTATTGAGCCTCGTGCACGGCAAGTGCCATGGTGAGATTGGAATAGACATACAAGCCTCGTATTCCGTCTTCCTGTTGATTCCGTAAATGCTGCTCGATGGCCTGATCAACCGGATGTTTCAGCTTGGGAGATTTGCATTCGATGACCACCATCGGGATGCCGTTGATAAACAACACGATGTCCGGCCGGTATGTATCTGCTCTTCCGGAGCGCAGGACAGAGAATTCTTCCGTGACATGATATACATTGTTTTCCGGATGGTTCCAGTCGATATACCGGAGGGTGAAGCTTTTCTTGTCGCCCAGGATATTTTGTTCAAAGCTTTTCCCGAGGGTGATGAGATCATAGAAGTCCTGGTTGGCGGCGATGAATCCATCCTGGATCGGCAGATCGCGGATGGCCAGGATGGCAGTGTTGATATTGGTCTCACTGAAAGCAAACTCCTTTCCTTTGAACTCAATGCTGTTGATCTCCCGGAGCTGGTCTTTGAGGATGGACTCCAGAAGGACATTGGAGTTCCGGCCGCCTCGTGCTTCCAGGGTTTGATCGGGAGTCAGGTATTTATAACCCAGTTTGATCAGGAGCTGCAGGGCCGGGATCTGGGAGATGTGGTCTTCGATGAAGGATGGGGTGGTCATGACCTTTTGAAGTTGTTACGTATGTATCCGGCGAACCTCAGCGTGAAAAAATGTGTTATCTTTGTATCCGGGCAAGTCAAGATAATTGACCGGAATAAATAGGCTGGTTGATAAAAATAAGTCGGCCGTGGTAGAACCGCTTGTTCTGCTGGGGTCGCGAAAAAGCCTCGGTTCCTGAACCGGGGTTTTTTATTTACGGACAATTCCATGTGGATCTCCTTTAGAAGCTTCTTTGAGAAGTACTGATTCCAATCTGTCAAATTGATGTTCAAGCCCAAATTTTTTGAGACTACCCTTTGGGTATTCTTTTCTATAGAGCAAGTGTGATACCACATCTACTGTTTGGATGAAATATGAGTGTTGTGAGGATCGCTGAAACAGGTCTTCAATAATGCTGTCTGTAGGTGCTTGATGAGATTTACTGAAATGGGAAGGCACTGGATTATAAACACGCATCCGGCGTACAAGCTTCATGATGCTTGCCCCATCTGTATCATCACTTACTATTATCCCTTTATCCTGGGCCACCTTCTTAAGATAAGTATCAAATCGCTGGATAAGTCGATTCCAGGCCAACAAGGCAAAGTCGGTAGTTGAAGGAAATTGGTCTTTCTTCAAGCAAATATTGATGAATTTAGTATCATCAAAGATGATCGGAATTTGCCCGCAGTAATCCTTTAGGATATTGATCCGGTCCGTCTTTCTGATCTGCGTGTATTCCTTTATACTTTTGATGCGAATCAATTCAGTGGCATGAATTTCTAATCTTTGATTTAAGTCGTACTTAGATTTCAGTGATTTGCGGAAAGACTTTAATCTTTGCAAGTATTTGTCCCAATTGTCCTCAGAAACAATCAACCCTGATAAAATGTAGTGTAGGGTAGAATGATTGCCATGACCTGGATCGCCACTTTCATCAACGTAAAGTATATGCATGATTGGATCTATTTAATTTGATAAACCATTATCAGGGACATATACTATCCTTGGTGTGACATTGTGAAAAATTAAATTTTACCTTGAGATCATGTGTGAATCCATCAAGGTCTGGGAATACACTCTCATGTCGAACACCCAAAGTGTAGAGTCGACGTTGAATATCAGAAGCAGTTTCAGCTGAGAACTCAATTTTTACAAGTTCATTATTATAGTCTAGTGGAAATCCTAGTTCAAATGATATTTCAGGATATGGCTGAATTGAGAATAGTCCAAATTGACCAGTGATTCGCTTTGTGATATGCGGTGGGTAGAACAAGCCGTAATATTGATAATTAAATGGAGATGGAGAGCATTCAGTATCAATGTAGTTGCAAGTATGCATGGCATAGACTGCCCCTCCATATTCGCAACAGGACTCAATTGCACAATTTGAATCTGTTTGAGGAATCGTTGCAAAATAAAGAGCAATCATGGGGCTTGACGTCCAATCTAATAGCCTAGTTGGTAATCCATGATGTTGTGCTAATGCTAACCATTCCCAATCATTACTTGGCTGTGGACTCACTTCCGAGTTAGCCCTTAGCTTGAATCTCGAAAGTGTTTCCTTTTCAAACTCCAACAGTGGAAGTCCGCAAAGGACAGATTTGTCTATTCGCCCGACACTCGGAATAAGTCTATGATTCATCCGATCCGTGACCCCTCTGAACACATAATGACCGCAATCAAATTCAGTTGTAACTAAATCAATGAATTCTGTTAAGGATTTAACAATTTTGGATTTCATGGTTAATTGGATTATTGAACTCGGATTTTCCCGCTTAATAATGTCTGCATTAAACCTTTTTTCTGGTCCTGAAGAATTCTTAACCTTTCTTCTAGTATATTGATCTCCTTGTCAGCTTGTTGTAGAATGCCGGAAATCTTCCTCTGCTCTGCAATGGATGCAGGCACCCTGATTTTGCGCCGCTTGAAATCAGCAAAATCGAATGTCATCTTTTCGATATGAACCCCGTAGCTTGATATGTAGGTGAGGCGATAGAACCATTTCGTTTTGGAAAGCCAACTAAAGAAATTGATATCTAGGATTTTGTCGTTCTTAGATCGAACGACGATATAGGACCCGGAGATTTTCATGCCGGCAAGTTCCTCTGGTACAAGAGCTGATGCGCCATGGACAATCTGCATTTTGGAGATGAGAAAGTCTTTAGCTTGGGTGTTGAAAAGCGTTTTAGTCAGGATCTGCCTGCCATAAAGGCTTTCCCTAAAAAAAGCTCCACCAGACCGCCTCCTTACACTGATTAAATCGTAGCGTTCGTTGTCATCCCACGATACAGGTCGTTTGGCCTCCTTGAGTAAATCTCCCAAATGATACTCCTGCCACGTTTTCTTTGGTGTCAGCAACTCCCTCATCAACCCTCGATTCCTCCGCCGCAACTGCTCAATCAACTCCTGGGACTTGGTAATGGCGTCGTCCCAGGTTGCTAGAATTTTTGAAATAGATAGCTGTTCTTCTAATCTTGGTATGGGCAACTGAATATTACGAAGATCTTTTAATGAAATTTCCTTGAATGTACTTCCTTTACTTTCATGGTTGATTTTACGTACTACCTGAGGTGATTGTAGCGCATAGAATATGTATAAAGTTGAAACCCCCTTTTTAACAGATATTCTAGCTGTCCCTTGCGTAAGATTTGCTACTGATAGCAGATTCGGAATGATGCTTAGATTCCCAATATTGCCTCTAAGAGATATAATAATATCACCTGGCCGCACTTCCGATCTTTTATATTTAGAAGCGATAGTGAGGGATGTTTTACTTAAATGAGCGACATTAATTTCTCCCCCTACATCAGAGCTCTTTATATATGGAATTCCACCTTCCATGTGTGGTCCAGCTTGAACAATGCCATATACTATGGGATTGGAAACTAATTCGCATAGTTTTTTAAATTCCCATCCTTGTGATTTTGTTTTTGAATGTGAGTTTATCACTTCGGGTGATTTTACTGATAAGTTCTTAACGTTGGCTCGGTTTGTCATTACTTATATTTAATTGCGACTACAGCTTGGATCTATTCCTTTTAGTATTTGCTCGAACGGCGCAATGTTCACTTTAGTTTTTACACCTTATCAATGATCCGACTACCATGGCATCGTATTGATCAGGTGATCCATTGCCATTCGGATCCGCTCATCATTCGTTTCGCGCAGGCTGAGATACAGAGATAGCGGATCGACCACGTTTTTCAAGTTTTGATTTTTAATCGCAAGCCTGACCGGATCGTACGCCCACACCTCCAGGCAATATTTGCCCTCTCTTTGATTTGGGCGGGTTAGCTTGTTGGTTCGCTTAAGTTTATAGTATGCCTGCTTATGGATAGCATAATACATCTGGGTATCCGGACTGATATCTGTATAAGTAGCCAGCGCTGTAGTGTTTGCCTGGAGTAGCGTTGTCTGATCCGGTTTTTCATCCACATACATACGTTTGAGCACAGGTGTGGTCAACAGACCTTTCTGGAGCGCATGGGTCCAGAGGGCTTTACCCTTAAGGTTGAATCGGATAAATTTCTCCTTTGTCCCGCGCACTTCGATCAAGCTATGGCCGTCCAACTCATCGACCACATTAGTAATGGTATTGCCGCTATATCCGGTTCGCGTGGCAATAGCTTTCAACGGATGATCTTCAAGTTGCCAGGGCTCATGGTGATGTATTAGATAATAGAGGACGAGGAACTGCGCGGCGGGTGTCAAATCATGCTTTTGATCCTTATCAGGCTCAGTGGCTCCCTCTTCCCGAAGATGGATTAACAGATGCGGAAGATAGATCTGTTTACCGGGCACGATAAACTGGATACGCTTCTCGATCAGCCGGCTGCGCATATAGGCCGGGAGATCATCCAGAAGCAGGACTCCGGTTTTCCCGGTCACATGCGCCAGGGTATTCAGGTGGTTTTGGGCCTGGCCGACGCGAAAGCTTTCAGGATGGATTGGCTCTACAAGCAGGAACCCGGTCTGGTCCAGATCCAGGTTATAAAGCTTGTAAGCTTCACGCAGATGCAGTGCCAGTCCTTTGACCTCTGTCATTGGCAGCGGATCAACCTGGGCCCGGAAGCCTGTAAATTGGCTTATATTTAGTTCTAAATCCTTCATAATGAATATAATAACGTCAAATACGCATGATCACTTTGATGACATTATTATACAAAAATAAGGTTATTATATTAATAATCAAATATTTATAGTATAGTTATGGCTGAACTTCACATGCTCATTGCGCCCCACATAGCCCACCTGGTTGGTCAGCATTTGGGTATTTCCGAGGGTAAACCCATCCTGGTTGAAGTGGTGATGCCCAAACATCCAGTAATCCGGATTCCCATCCAGGATCAGATCCGACAGCTCCACCGCGAAGGCTTCATTCAGTCTGTCACGTTTGTACTGCTCCGGATACTGCAGCAGGGTAGGGACATGGTGTGTCGCGACCACTGTCTTGCCATCAAACGGCTTGAACAATTCCTGGCTGATAAAATCAATCGCATGCTGGTGCAATTCATTAAAGGCAGCAACGGTAAACGGGCCATCTCCATTCTTGATGCATCTGAAATCATTCAATCCTTGCCACACAGCCCATTCGTTTTCCGGCCGGATCTTTGACCATAGCGTGGAGAAGATCAATCGTGTCTGATTAACCGTTGTTGAAAAATTATTGACAAGAAAGACATTCGACCGGATGGATTCGCAGAACGTTCCTTCCCTGCCGGTAATGTCACCACCATAGTATTCGTGATTGCCCGGTATCCACCAGGTGGTTGAAAAATGATCTGCAAGCCAGGTGAAAAAATCCTGGTGTTCGTCCAGCTTGACAAATGGTACGATATCACCTGCCAAAATGAGGATCTCACCCGTTGGAATCAGCGGGAAATCTTGAATATAATCCCTATTGTCAGGAAATTCAAGATGCAGATCCGATGCCAGTTGAATGGTCAAAATCCAAGTTCTTTTAAATAGGCTTCCATTTTCTTTTCCACTTCCGCGAGCTCGCTCTTCAGTCGTTTGATCTCTGCCTGTGTGGCCGGGATATCGATTGGTTCCTCTTCTTCAAATGTGTCGACATAGCGCGGAATATTCAGGTTGAAGTCATTTTCCTCAATCTCCTTGATTGTTGCCCGATACGCATATTTGTCTTCAATGACATTTCCTTCCGCGCCGGTACATGATTTGCCGGCTTTAAAAGCTTTGTGCGTATCGACGATATGGCGGATATCTTCATCGCGCAGCCGGTTTTGATTTTTCCCATCCTGGTATTCGCGGCTGGCGTCAATGAACAATACATCCTTATTATCCCCTTTGCCTCTGTTGAAAATGAGAATAGCCGCCGGAATGCCCGTACCAAAAAAGAGATTGGAAGGCAAACCGATCACTGCTTCCAGCAAATTTTCACGGATCAGATGCTCGCGAATCTTTCCCTCACTGCTGCCACGAAATAGTACGCCATGAGGCACAATCACACCGACCTTGCCGATATCCTGGTAGGTGGTTTCGATCATGTGGGTGATAAACGCATAGTCGCCTTTACTTTTTGGCGGCACACCGCGATGGAATCGGTTAAACTGATCGGCCATAGCATTTTCTGCGCCCCATTTATCAAGTGAGAATGGCGGATTGGCTACGACGATATGGAACTTCATCAAATTATCGCCTTCTAGCAGGCGTGGGTTATTCAGGGTATCGCCCCATTCGATATCGGCATTGTCCATTTCGTGCAGGAACATATTCATGCGCGCCAGCGCCCAGGTGCTGCCATTATTTTCCTGACCATAAAGGGAGAAATTATTATTGCCGACTTCCCTGGCCACCTTGATCAGCAATGAGCCCGAACCACATGCGGGGTCGCATATACGGTTACCCGGTTGGGGATCCACCAGCTTGGCCAGCAGGGTAGAGACCTCGCCCGGTGTATAGAACTCACCCGCTTTCTTTCCGGCATCACTCGCAAACTGGGAGATCAGGTATTCATACGCATCGCCGATGACATCATTTCCTTCGAGATGAGAAGGTTGCAGATCCAGGGCCGAAAAATCAACCATCAGGTTTTTCAGGCGGCGGTTCCGGTCTTTGGTTTGACCCAGGTTGGCTTCGCTGTTAAAGTCAATATTCCGGAATACACGTTCCAGTTTACTGCGGTTGGCGTCTTCCAGTTTTTCGAGCGCGATATTAATCAGTTCGCCCAGGTTGACCTCATTGCGTTGCTCAAAAAGATGATCAAACGTGGCTTCAGCAGGGACCTGAAAGCGCTCATTCCTCAAGGCGCGTTCGATACGGGTGGCATCGCCCTTGTATTTTTCGGAATACGCGGCTCGCTTATCCTTCCATACATCGGTCACGTATTTGAGGAACAGCATTGTCAGGATATAATCCTTGTATTGCGTAGCGTCGATCGTCCCGCGAAACGTGTCACAGGCTTTCCAGACGATGTTGTTAATTTCCTTTTGGGACAGTTTTTTCTCCATGGTTACTTTTTGTTCAGGGCGGATAGAATTCCGGAGTACAGCTCTTGTTTGGTGGCGATCAGTTCTTGAGTCAGTGCGATTGATTTGTGGTACAGTTCGGCCAGTGCTGCGATCTTTTCCTGTCTCTCCATTGAAGGCACCGGGATCTCGAATGCGCCAAGTTCGGACTTCCTGATGGAGAAAATATTGGTCCCTGCGCCGATCTGTTGGAACCAGGCTTTCGATTGTGGTGCATTCAGCAAAGCAGTCAGGTATCGGGGCAGGATTTGAGATTGATCCGGCGTGATGACAAAAAAAACAGAGGACGCAATGCACGGTCCCAGGTTTTCATCGTACAGCCAGGCAAACAGCCTGTTTCCCTTGCCGGCGAAGAGGATATCGCCAGGCTGGAGCAGGTGGGCATTTGAGCGGTCGTCGAGGTCGGTCCATTCATGGTTGAGATCGTATAGCTGGCCGAGGTCGTTGAACTGACGGATCTGCAGATAGGGGATGTCACCTTGGCCCGCCGGCTGGGTGTACAGGCCGAATCGGAGGGTGCTGAGGTGCTCCAGGGCTTGGTGCATTTTTATATTTGTAGATCGTTTCAGAATGCAAGTATAAGGGTATTCTCAGGATTTATCCAAATATATTTTTGTAGAACTTTTCAAAAATATTTTTAACAAAATTTAATATATTGATAATCAGCTATTTATGCCATTAACTGAAATTTCTGTTGAATTCTATGGGTTATGGTCGCGTTAGTGGATTTGATATTTTTCATAAATCATTATAAAAATTAATAACATGACAAACAATTTACAAGCTGCACCCGCACCTAAAGAAACCGGAGATGAGGAGTTTTTCTCTCAAGCAATTGAGTTTAGAAATTTGCAAGATGAGGTCGAAGAATTGGAAGCTGAATTAAACCGTCTGATGGCGCGGAGGAATAACCTCAATTTTGGAGAACTGATTCCTTTAGGACGGATGGAAGAGATTATCAGGCTTTCAAATCTAATTGATGAAAAAAGAGAAAGTATGAAGATTAAAGTAGAAAACTTGGTTTCAAAATTCTATCCATCACAATCTAGCGTAAGACAAGGACTGAAAGGAGTTTGGATAGGAGTAAAACCGAACACGGCAATTCGGTTTTCCGACGACTTCCAAAGCATTGAAATCAAAGATTTACATTAAAAATTTAGGATCAAATCAAGTCAAGAAGAAAAGCCATGGAGTTCAACTCGGTGGCTTTTCTTGTTATAGTTGAATAAATCACTTCCCAATACAAAACCTCCCAAAAATATTCCCCAGCACATCCTCCGTCGATATCTCCCCCGTAATCTCCCCGAGGTGCGCCATGGCCTGGCGGATGTCGATGGCGATAAGGTCGCTGGTGAGTTGCGGGTGGTCGTTGGAAGGTAATCGGTGATCAGTGTTCAGTATTCGGTGTTCGGTATTCGGTGTTCGGTGCTTGTGGTGAGCGGAGTCGAACCATTCGGTGTTCGGTGTTCGGTCCTCTGCTGTTGAGCCTCTTGCATCACCGCCTCTTACTTCTTGCTTCTTGCTTCTTACTTCTTCTTTTTCCTCAGCCTCACCCTTAGCCTCCGCCTTAGCCTCCGCCTCCGCCTTCGCCTTCGCCTCCGCCTTCGCCTTCGCCTCCGCCTTAGCCTCCGCCTCCGCCTTAGCCTCCGCCTCCGATTCCGCCTCCTTTGCCCCCAAAGCAGTAGCAACAACTTCTAATCTCTCCAATGCCCTCGTCAACGCATTATAATGCCTCGCCGAACTAATCATCGGCAAATCCAGCGGAATCTCACTTATCACCTGCTCACCGATCACCTCAAGCAGATAAGTGATGTTCATTTCATTGACGGCCGACAACGGCACGATGGGGTAGTCGCCAACTTTCCATTCGTCCGGCTTGGCATAAGGGTCGAGATCCATTTTGTTGGCCGCGAGAATGACTTTGGCATGGGCAGGCTGGATCTCACCTAAATCACGAAGGACATCAGAAGGGGAGACAGTCGAAATGTCAAAGACATAAATCAGGATCGCAGCTTTTTCAATTTTCTCTTTGGTCCGCTGGATCCCCATCGTCTCGATCTCATCATGCGCTTCTCGTATACCGGCCGTATCGATCAACCGAAACGTAATGCCATCAATCACCAATGCCTCCTCAATGGTATCGCGCGTCGTACCCGGAATATCGCTGACAATCGCGCGCTCTTCTTTCAAGAGTTTATTCAGCAAGGTCGACTTACCTGCATTCGGTCTGCCGGCAATGACAGTGGGGATGCCTTCCTTGATCGCATTGCCGATCTGGAATGTATTCTTCAGTCTGCTTGTGACATCAATAATATCCTCCACCAGCAAACGCAATTGCGTGCGGTCGGCAAACTCCACATCTTCTTCACTGAAATCAAGCTCCAGCTCAATCAGACTTGCAAAGTCGAGCATCTTTTGCCGAAGGTTTGCAATCTCCGATGATACACCACCACGCAATTGTTGCACAGCCATCCGATGCGATGCGGCCGAATGCGACGCGATGAGATCCGCCACCGCTTCCGCCTGCGATAAGTCCAGCTTACCATTTAGGAAAGCCCGCAACGTAAACTCACCCGGATCAGCCGGACGGGCACCTTTGCGGATAAGCAGGGACAAAATTTCACGCACGATATATGGTGAACCATGACAACTGATCTCGACAACATCTTCGCCGGTGTAAGAGGCGGGATTTTTATACAACCCAACCACCACATCATCAATATGCCGGCCGTCTTCATCCTCGATACGCCCGTAGTGCAATCGATGCGAATCTGAATTGGCTAAACTATTTCCTTTGAAAATATCATCCGCTATCTCAAAAGCGTTCGGCCCGGACAAACGGATCATCGCCACCGCCGCCATGCCCTGGCCGGTTGACAAGGCTACTATGGTATCTGATTGCCCAATACCTTTCATCATATGGCAAAACTAATGAGCGGCACGCATTATCCATGATGTGCAGCTCCGTGTTCAATCCCGCAATAGCGCGGAAATTAGTAATTTCAACCAGCTGGCAAAACCGTTTGCCGGTTTTAGCTCACCCTGCTATTTAATCTGATTTTCTAACCCTGTTAAATAGAAGGATCATGAAAAATGTTCTGTTGACGCTGCTGTTCGGAACAACTATGGGAAGCCTGACCATTCAAAGTCAGGATCTGTCCGGTCTTGAGGCGGTTGCACACTACACGATGATCAATACAGCCACCGACGCCCTGGGCAATTTTCAGGATATTGAACTGATCAATGCACCTTTCCAGGACGAATTGGGGGTGTATTCCAATGGCAATTATACCGGCACTGATCCCGATTCCTGTCTCGTACGAACACCGGCTATGCCCGCGTTGTATGAAGATGTTTTTGCCATCCAGGTCGAATTCAAACTCGATGCCGGCGATGGTCGGAATCATGCCGTACTGGTATGCGGGGATTCCTGGCGATACCTGGGCTTGATGCTCACGTTTGACTACCAGTTTGGATTGATCATCAATGATCGTATTGTGACTTTGAATACTATTTCTCCCATGCCGGATAGATGGTACACACTCACCATCAAGCACAACCAGACCACCCTGTTGAGCGAATATTATCTCGATGACGCCATGGTGGGCGCTTTTACCGAGGAACTCGAGCGATCCGATGGTGACTCGCGTATTAGCAATACGCATTTCGGAAATGGCGAAACGCATAAGGGGCATTGGCGGAATCTGAAGGTTTATGCGCCTGAAATGACATCGCATACCGGTGATCTGTCGTATCTGGTGGACCGAATCCACGTTTTCCCAAATCCAGCCACCGATATTGTGTACCTACAAACCACCATTCCTGGATCCGACACCTGGGTCTTGTATAATGCATCAGGCGCACTGTGTTTATCAGGAAATATGACGGGTGCGTCCGCGCTGATCTCCCTGGAAAGGATTCCGGAAGGCGTTTATGCCCTCAGCATTTTCGATGTGAAGAAATCGTTGGTCGGAACACGACAACTGGTCATCACGAGGTGACGATTCGGCCGGGTCAGGACATTTGCAATTCGCGTTTCAAATATTGCTTCGGCGTAAATCCAAATTTCTTTTTAAACGCCGCAATGAAGTGACTGGGATTCTGATACCCGATCTCGAAGGCAACTTCTTTCACCAGCCATTCACCGGAGGAAAGACGCTGCAGTGCCCATTCGAGTTTGTAATCCGCATAGAATTGATGCAGTGTGCGACCAAACACAAACTTGAAACCTTCTTTCAATGTCTGGCGAGGCAGATCAAACTGGATGGCCAGCGCATCCGCATTGGGTTCATGCTGCACATTGTCCATGATGTGGCGGCGAATTTGATGCAGTTTCTGCTCAATGCCCGGCGACATGGCGACGGGACAGGTTTCAACCGGCTGTCCAAACGCATTGTCGAGGAGCAAGCTCAGGATCTCCAGGAATTTCGCCCGCTCAAACATGGTTTTGAAGGGAGCTTGCAATTTGTGATGGACCAGCTGCTCGAAATTCATCAGCAGGGAGGGACTCACGGCAAGCCGTTTCATCAGGTCGCGGAGGTTCATCCCTTTTCCGCTTTCCAGTTTCCGCTGGTCAAACCCCGGCATGATCAATTGATGAAACTGTTCCGAACCCATGGTGAGTTCATACCACTGATGGTCAGGAGAGAATGTGATCCGATGGGACCAGTTTTCTTTTGGATTGGCGAGGAAGATTGCCTCGCCGCTATGAAGTTCGATCGGGTGGGGGATGAATGAAGGGTGCAGTTGGATGGATCCATGCCGAACACAATACAACGTGATGTCAGATGCTGTAATGTCGGTCTCCACATACCCTTCAGCCATCGTCTGCACGTCGCGGATGGCCCCCATGCCCGGAATGGTGACCTCGCGAATTATAGTTTGATCAGGTGTTGGGATCTGGGATTCTGCCATGGTGAGGTAAAACGGATGATCTGCCGCAATGTTTAGTTTTGAAAAAGTCTAAATAAGGCTACAAAGGTATAATCATTGCCCATATCCCGGAATGACGGAAATCATACGCGCCGGGGTTGGGTATCATTGGTGAAGAAAATTTTTTGATAAAATATTGGTTATCAGCAGGATCAGTTTAGACTGATTCCGAACAACACACGGGTATTGAATGTTGTTATCTTGCCGGATTAAATAAAAATTCACACCCTATGTTAAGCGCAAAGATGACCGAAGCTCTCAACGAGCAAATTGCCATGGAGGGCTATGCTTCTTTTATCTACCTGTCGATGGCGGGTTGGTTTGAATATAAATCCATGCAGGGTTGCGCTTCGTTTATGTACCGCCAGGCCGACGAAGAGCGCATGCACATGATGAAGATCTATCATTATCTGCTCGATATGGACGCGCGCCCGATCACGCCCGCGATCAAACAGCCGGTACAGGATTATAATGGCGCCCGCGAAATTTTTGAAGAAACCCTCGCTCACGAACAGCGCGTCACCAAATCAATCAATGAACTGGTCGAGCTGGCCATGAAGGAAAATGATCATTCCACGTACGTGTTCCTGCAGTGGTATATCAACGAGCAGCGCGAAGAAGAAAGTCTCATGCGCACCATCCTCGACAAGATCAATCTCATCGGCGATGGTCCTCAGAGTCTCTATTTCATCGACAAGGAGATCGAGGCGATCAATGCGCAGCAGCTGAAGGAGGAAGCGGCGGAGTAGGGGCGTGTCGTTGCAGCACAATGATCCCGCCTATGACGTTTGACATTGCGGCGGGATTGCACCCGCCCATCAAGGTAATCAGTAATCAGTAATCGGTAATCGGTAATCAGTAATCGGTAATCCGTACTTAAACTCTTAAGTTAAACAATTATCCTCTTCCATTCCCATATCCCCACATTCTCACATTCCCCCATTCTTCTTACGATCTTACGATCTTACGATCTTACGCTCTTACGATCTTACGCTCTACCAGAACACAGTATAAATCACCGCCAGCAGCACCACAATCACCACTGCAGCGATATTAAATGGTGTGCTCGTCTTGAACATCCCTTTCTCCAGCGTAATGGCTTTCGCGTCCGGGCCTTTGTTTTCGATCATGGAAATGATGATCATCAGGCCGGCGAGGATCAGGAACCCGAGACCCATGCGATCCATGAAGGGCAGGGATGGCCAGAGGAATTTGAAGGCGATAGATAACGGAATGGATAGGATGACGGAAGTGAGTGCTGCATTGGCTGAGGTTCGTTTCCAGAACATGCCCAACAAAAAGATGGCCACTACGCCCGGACTGATAAAGCCGGTGTATTCCTGGATGTATTGAAACGCCTGGTCGAGATTGCCCAGCAACGGGGCGAGCAATACGCCGGTGACCAGGGCCACAGTAGCAGCAATTTTCCCGACAAAAACCAGATGCTTTTCTTCCTTCGGTGTACGGCCCTGGATGGCGGTCGGATCACTGATATCCGTCATGTCTTTCAATATCAATGGTCTGTAAATGTCAAGCGTGAAAATGGTCGAGGCGCTATTGACCATTGAACTGACGGAAGAACCGATCGCAGCAATCAAGCCTGCAAAGACCAATCCCTTGACGCCAGTATAGATATAGGTATTCATCACCCACGGATAGGCTTCGTCGGGTTTGAGAATATCAGCGCCCAATACAAAAGCGGCAATGCCGGGAATGACAACGATCAACGGCAGGAATACTTTCAGGAAAGCCGCAAACGCTGCGCCGTGCTGTGCTTCCTGCAATGTTTTTGACGCCAGGGCACGTTGAATGATGTATTGGTTATTGCCCCAGTAATACAAATTGGCGATCCACATCCCGCCGATCAGGACACTGATACCCGGCAGGTTCATATATTCCGGATGCGATTTATCCAGAACCATGTCAAATTTTTCCGGCGCTTTCTCCACCAGCATCGACAGGCCGGAAAAGAACCCGCCCCCGATCTCATTCAGCACCAGCCAGGTGACCAGCAGCCCGCCCATGATCAGCAAGACCACCTGCACCACTTCAGTCCACACCACAGCTTTCAATCCCCCGGTGATGGAAAAAGAAGAAGCATAAACAGCCAGGCCAATCACGCACCAGATAAACGGAATGCCCATCGTGTTCTGCAGGGCAAGTCCGCCGAGATAGAGCACAGAAGTGATATTGACAAAAACAAACAGCGCCACCCAGAAAAACGCCATGCCCGTGCGTACGCGTTTGTCAAACCGCTCTTCGAGAAATTGGGGCATCGTGTAAATGCCTTTTTTCAAAAAAACCGGCATAAAAGTATTTGGCCACAATGATCAGCGTGAGCGCGGCCATCAATTCATAGGAGGCAATGGCGAGCCCTACAACAAAACCCGAGCCGGACATCCCGATGAATTGCTCCGCACTGATATTGGAGGCGATCAACGACCCACCCACGGCCCACCAGGGAAGAGATTTCGAAGCGAGGAAGTAATCCTGCGCGCTTTCCAGCTTGCTGTTGCGGGAGATCCACATCCCGAAGCCCATCAGCAGGACGACCGAAAGACCGAAAATGGCGATATCGATATAAGAGAAACTCATGCGGCGTTTTTCGTTTGACCGGAAAAACTAAACAAAAAATGCCGATTCAAGCGGTTTCTATTTCAGCCAGATAGCGCCGAGGCCAATTTGATAATTCTCGTTTTCCCTGAAAATCGCATCCTTTCCCAGCGAGATCTGGATCGCTTCCAACTTCCGGATATCAAATGAATTGGCATTGACCGGGCAGGCGTAATAATTGGTGAAGGTGGGATAGGCACGTGGCAGGAGAACTGGTGTGGCGCCGGTGAATTTCCGCAGCGAAAGATTGTACCTGGATTTGCCGCGCTTCAGTTCGACGGTCATTTCGCGGGCGCGACCATTCGCATCCACCAGACGAAAAGTAACAGGAAATGATTTTCCGGATATCATGGTGCCTTCCACCACCAGGGTTTTCTTTCCGGACAATTCACTTCTCCTGTACCGGATGAGATCACCCACATATAGTCGCATGGAATAATCTTTTCGCAAACCGGTTCCACCCTCATCCGAATCAGCCAATATGTCCCGTGCATCCAGGAACAACCATTTGGGATTCCGTTGGTCTCCGTCCACCAGTTTTGAACTGCTGACCCATTGCCGGTTGAGCAACCACTGATCCCGCTCAGGCTCGAAAAGAAAGAGTGGGGTGCGGGACTGAACGATCGGGATCTTATAGAAGTGATCGGCACGTAACCAATCCTGTACCTGGTCGCTGCTATTGACTTCCGGATAACTGATCACCTCATCGCCGAAATAAGCGGTGATGTGATAGTCCAGCGTATGATTCTTGGTATAGGCCGCCGGGATCCGTGATTTGTAGGTGAAGCCATGGCGGAATTCCATGGGAAGCATCGCGGTTGTGTTTTCATATCGTACCTCGAGCACCATCGAATCCGGTCGGACAGGCGAGACCATGCGCGCGACAATCTCGACATCACTTCCATAACTGATCTCGTGTGCCGGTTCGTGGATCATATACCGGTCCATTAATGTCGGTTGAACCTGGTGATCAAAGTATTCACGCAAGGTTTCATTATCCGGAAAGGCGTAATTCGCCAGTTCACGATCGGCCCAATCGACGGCCAGTACGATATATTTTCCCGGCGTGACGACAAATTGGCCGCCGTTGACCTCGCTGAATTTTTCATTGATCACATTCATCACGATGAAGCCTTTGTCCATATCCGGCAGCTTCAGGGTCATGTTTCGTTGTTGCCAGACAGTGTGGGCGCGCCTGGTGTCCAGGTCGTTTTGTCCGAGCGGATTGTCAACGATGGAGACATCAGTAAATACTTCGAGATTCCACAATCCCGGCCCGATGCGATCCAGGAAATAAGCGCCGGTTCCATCATATTCAACCAATGGCGAATTGCCCCATCCGGCAATGTGCTCCAGGGAATCCGGGAAAGGCACCTCTGTTGTAGTATGATTGGTGTAATAAAACCGGTTTGACGTCACCATTTCTGCAAGGTCCTGGAATGGATCAACCCTGAAATTTCCGAATTGCGTGTTGTGCGGATAACAACCATAGTCTGTGTACAACGGGATCTGTCGAAAGACTTCCGCGCAGATCATCAGCCCAAGGGCTTTACGGGGTGTATACACCAGGTTCATGAAATGAGTGTTGTATTCCGTATTGTAGGGTGCGAGGAAAGTGGGATCGTAGGAGAAATGCGTCGCCAGTTGCATGCCTGCCGTGCGAAAACTCCTCCCCATCGCCGGGTACATGTATGAACTCAACATATCCGCCGCATCAAACTCATACACGATTCGCGCCATGCCATTTTTCTCCAACACAGAATCAAAAGGTATAGGATAGGAATCGACCATGGGCAGCATATTCCCTTTCAGTTCGCGCTGGTACACAAGGCCGGTCGGATACCATTGAAAGGTGCCGCCATCGACGCCGGATTCGCCATACGCTTCGGCCAGGTGAATACTGTGGCTGACATTGTAGAAAACAGGCTTCGTGCAGCCGGTCAGTTGAATGGCGTGTTTCATACGAGAAACAAAAGCCACCACCTCGTCATGCGTGCCCTGGTGATGCGGTTCATTGGAGATCTCAAACGCGAGAATGTCCGAATCATCTTTATAGGCGATGCCGGTATAGCGGTTGACGTGTTTGACAAATTGGGACAGGTAGCGTGCCTGCGCGTCATGCGCAGCAGGTTCAACAAGGCATCCGGCTTTACCGTATTTCGTGGAAAAACCCGGCGTGGGTTCATCCGGATCGGGCCAGCCATTGCCCCAATACGCGATCGGCGTGATGATCGACCGGATATTGTTCTCCTTTAATTTGAAGAGCAGGTAATCAAATAACTCGAGGTGAATATTATCCAGCAGATTGCCCACGGTATCACTGATCTCACAATCCCAGACGTGCACGCGATAGAGATCGAAGCCCAATCGTTTGAAGTGATAGATATCCTGGTCAATCGCCGCCCGGTGATCGATGCCCAACTTTTTTCCAGCACGATAAGCATGAGCAAATGGAACCGTGTAATTGACCCCGAATCCCGTCAATTCCGTATTGTCGGATTTCCAGCGCATAATACCTGCCGGGTCAATGTAAATTTCCTGGTCCTGACCCTGTGCGACAAGCAGCCCCGGAAGGGCTAAAAACGATATAAGAGTGAGGCAGCTTAGCACGGCCTTGAAAATGCCGAGATACCGATCAGGAGTGCCTTGCGACAGTGATTTTACATTGCCGTGTTTATCGACGTTGTTCAACATGCAAACGAATTCGGAAAATGTTGGATAATTGTCAATCCTGTGTAAATTAGCCTCCTTATACCACAAGAGTCCCCTGAGCATGCCTACCGACCACGCTTGGCAACACCCGACAGGATGGGCAAAATATTTAAAAATCTTTAATGTCAAACATATGAGCAAACTATTACAACGAATTGTAATACTGGCCGTAGTATGGCTGTGCGGCACCGGCCTGGCGTCGGCACAACGGACGATCAGCGGTACAGTAACGGACGACACCGGGCAGCCGCTGATCGGGGTGAATATCCTCGCGGTCGGAACGAGCACCGGCACGGTGTCCGACTTCGATGGAAGCTACACCCTCAATGTGCCTGCCGGATCGACCCAGATCCAGTTTTCCTACACGGGCTTCGAAACCGTGATCGTGGATCTTGGCGCTTCCAACCAGGTCAATGTGGTCCTGGGTGAAGGCGCCGTTCTCGAAGACGTGGTCGTGACCGGCTATGGTACGGTCAAGCGGGAAAACGTCACCGGGGCTATTGCCACCGTTGGCTCCGAAGACTTTAACCGTGGGTCAATCACCTCCCCGCAGGAATTGATCGCGGGCAAGGTGGCCGGGGTTTCAGTTACCACATCTGGTGATCCGGGCGGTGGTTCTGTGATCCGGATCCGGGGCGGTTCCTCCCTGAGTGCCACAAACGATCCGTTGATCATCATCGATGGCGTACCCGTGTTGAGTGACCCCATCAGCGGTTCCAGGAACAACCTGAACATCATCAACCCGAATGATATTGCCTCCTTTACCGTATTGAAAGATGCCTCCGCTACCGCGATCTACGGATCCCGCGCCTCAAACGGAGTGATCATTATCACCACCAAAAAGGGAAGCTTTAACCGGAAATTTGGCGTTGACTACAATGGTAACGTTGCAGTTTCAACAGTAGCCAAGAAAGCGGATAACCTTTCCGCTTCGGAATACCGTGACTTGCTTGCCACCCATTTCGAAGAAGGACATCCCGCCTTCAACCTGGTGGGCGATGCCGATACGGACTGGCAGGACGAGATCTTTCAGTCGGCTCTGGCCCACGAGCATCACCTGGCCTTGAATGGCTATGCAGGTGAAATTCCATACCGGGTTTCACTCGGTTATAATAACAAGGATGGTTGTTATTGACTGACAACTTCACCCGTCTGACCTATGGCCTGACCCTGAGTCCTGCATTCCTGGATAACAAGTTGCAGCTCAACCTGAGCGCGAAAGGCGTCAATGACAAGAATCAATTTGCCAATGGCGGTGCACTCGGTGCCGCTGTGTTTTTTGATCCCACTCAACCTGTTCGCGTAGACGGCGGACCTTATGGGGGATATTTCACGTGGCTCAACCAGGATGGCACACCCAGTACTCTGAGTCCGGATAACCCGGTGGCATTGCTGGAGCAGCGTCAATCGGAAGGTATCGTCAATCGCTGGATCCTTGGCGCGCAGGTGGATTACCGACTGCCTTTCCTCGAAGATCTGCGGGCTAACCTGAATCTCGGGTATGATCGCAGTGATAGTGAAGGCACGGTATATGTAGGTCCTGATGCCGCTTTTGAATACAGTACAGGCGGACGTGCCGAAGAATATACCCAGGAGATCAAGAACGAGCTGCTCGAATTTTTCCTGGATTATGGACGACAGATCAACAGTGATTTTCGTCTTGACGTGATGGGTGGGTATTCCTGGCAGCATTTCTTCTTTGAGAATTTCTTCGAGGCTACGGATGCCACCGGTGAAGTTGAGATCACACCTGCGGATGTTAACCCAAGGGAATATTACCTGTTGTCCTTATTTGGTCGCGCCAATTTGACCCTGTTTGATGATTTCCTGTTGACCTTCACCCTTCGTCGTGACGGTACATCGAGGTTTTCAGAAGACAACCGCTGGGGGACCTTCCCGGGCGCTGCATTGGCCTGGAAGATGGTCGACAACGGCGCTGGTACATTGTCTGGCCTGAAACTGAGATTGGGCTATGGTCTGACCGGTCAACAAGGCATTAACAATGACTACTATCCATACCTCGCGCGTTACCTGTCCAGTTTCTCCACCGCGCAATATCAATTTGGTAACGAGTATATCACGACGCTGCGGCCAAACGGATATGACGCGAATATCAAATGGGAGGAAACCACGACATACAACGCAGGGATTGATTACAGCCTCTGGGATGACCGGCTGTCCGGTGCTATTGACTTTTATATCCGCGAAACGGAAGACCTGATCAATTTTGTACCGGTACCTGCGGGGACGAACCTGACCAATTTCCTTTTGACCAACGTTGGCGATTTGAAAAACACCGGTCTTGAATTTGCACTTAACGCGGTTCCCTGGCGCCAGGGCAATAAAGAGTGGTCACTGGGCTTCAATGTGGCCTGGAACAAAAACGAGATCACCCGTTTGACCGCCACCGATGATCCCAATTACCAGGGTGTATTTGTGGGCGGTATTTCCGGCGGTGTCGGTAATAATATCCAGATCCACAGTGTCGGATTCCCGGCCTATTCCTTCTTCGTGTTCGAGCAAGTGTATGATGAGAATGGCGTACCCGTCGAAGGTCTCTATGTCGACCGGAATGGTGATGGCATGGTCACGCCGGAAGATCAGTACCGGTATGAGAAAGCCGCGCCGGATGCTGTCTTCGGGTTTTACACCACACTGGATCTTGGCAAGTTTGATATTTCTACAGCAGCTCGCGCCAATGTGGGCAACTATGTATACAATAACAACCTGGCCAACCAGGCGGTGTATGACTTCATTTTCAACGCGTCTGGCGGAGCAGGTGGCGGATATCTCAACAACGTGCACGCGCAAACGCAGGCGCTGGATATCAACAGCCCGCGATACTTCAGTGATCATTACGTGGTGGATGGTTCTTTCCTGCGCTTTGATCACATCACCCTGGGCTACGATTTTGGCCAGGTGGGAAAAACCTTCAAGAACCTTCGCTTGTATGCCACTGTTCAAAATCCGATCCTGATCACCAACTATGACGGGATCGATCCGGAGATCAGTGTACGTGACAACGTAACGAATACGGTAACGACCGGTATCGATAATAATATCTATCCCCGATCCCGGACATTCCTGTTCGGTGTCAATGCAGGATTTTAATGGGCATTTTCAAAATCAAGATCATGAAGAATTTACGCTATATCTACTTCACGCTGATGGCCGGAGCATTGGTTTTCCTGTCATCGTGCTTCAATGACCTGGACACGATTCCCCTCGATGAGGATGAGGTCACTTCAGCGGCGGTCTACGATGACCCGGCTGCTTACCGCCAGGTGCTGGCCAAGCTGTACGCCGGTCTGGCTGTCAGTGGACAACAAGGTCCTGCCGGTCAGGCGGATATCTCCGGGATCGATGAGGGTTTCGGACAGTATCTCCGGGGCCTGTGGTACCACCAGGAGTTGACGACAGATGAAGCTGTGATCGGGTGGAACGACCAGACGATCAAGGATTTTCACGAGCAGGACTGGGACGCCAATGATGTATTCATCAATGCCTTCTACAGCCGGATCTTTTACCAGATCTCCCTTTGCAACGAATTCATTCGTGAAACCACGGATGAGAAACTCGATGGCCGTGGCGTTACCGGACAGTTGCGCACGGACATTGGTTACTACAGGGCAGAGGCTCGTTTCCTCCGGGCGCTGAGCTATTGGCACGCGCTCGATCATTTCCGCAATGTCCCATTCGTCACGGAAGCGGATGCGGTAGGCGCTTTCTTTCCACAGCAAATCGGTGGAGCTGATCTTTTTGCCTTTATCGAAAGCGAATTGAAGGATATTGAAACGCAACTGATCCCGGCGCGCCAGAATGAATACGGCCGGGCGGATCAGGCAGCAGCACAAACCTTATTGGCCAAGTTGTACCTGAATGCCGAAGTGTACACAGGCACGGGCCGCTATGCTGACTGTGTAACCAATTGCCAGAAAGTTATCGGTGCAGGATATCAGTTGGATGAAAACTTCGGGGACATGTTCCTTGCCGACAATCACACTTCTCCGGAATTTATTTTCCCTGTGGCGTTTGATGGACTGAGAACACAGACCTGGGGCGGTACCACGTTCCTGGTACATGCACCGGTTGGTGGAGATATGGTGCCAGGTGATTTTGGTATCGATGGCGGCTGGGGCGGTGTTCGCACCACGCCAGAGATTGTCGCCAAGTTTCCGGCAGTCGGAACAGGAAGTGTGATCGTATCCCCCAATCCGGGCAGTGACGCCTATCCGGTACTGTATGTGCCGGGCGGCTACCAGGGATGGGATCCTGCCAATACGACTACTGTGCTGGCCTCTCCGAATGTAGATGGTAATTATGAAGGATATCTCTACTTCCCGGATGCCAATACAGAATTCAAATTTGCAGACGGACCCAGCTGGGATGTCAACTATGGTGACGACGGTGCGGATGGCACACTGGATCAGAATGGCGCTAACATTGTCGCTGCGGAATCCGGTTTTTATCGCCTTACGGTTGATCTGAATGCGCTAACCTATACCCTGACCAAAACGGATTGGGGGCTCATCGGTTCAGCAACACCGGGTGCATGGGATTTTGACCAGGATATGACCTACGATGCGGATGCCGGAACCTGGAGTATCCAGCTGGATCTCGTAGCCGGTGAAGTGAAATTCAGGGCGAATGATGGCTGGGATCTGAACTATGGCGATGACGGTGCAGACGCCCTCCTGGAGTTGGGTGCCGGAAACATTGTCATACCTAACGATGGTAATTACAGGATTGTACTTTATCTCGACAAACCGGATCATACCTATTCCATTGAATTGACCTCGTTTGATCGTCGTTCGCAGTTTTTCACATCCGGGCAAAACCTGGAGATCGATGACATCTCACAGTTTACGGAGGGTTATGCTGTTGCCAAATGGTATAATGTAACCTCCACTGGTCAACCGGGTTCCAATCCAATACACGTGGATACGGATTTCCCGATCTTCCGCCTGGCCGATGTATACCTTATGTATGCAGAAGCTGTGCTGCGCGGTGGAGGTGGCAGTGCTTCCGAAGCTTTGACCTACATCAACGCACTCCGCGAACGCGCGTATGCCGGCACTTCCGGTAATATTGAACAGAATGACCTCACGCTTGATTTCGTCCTCGATGAACGTGCCCGCGAATTGCTGTGGGAAGGTCATCGGCGCACCGACCTCGTGCGGTATGGCCGTTTTGCCAATTCCAGTTACCTCTGGGCCTGGAAAGGAGGCGTGAAAGAAGGACGCGCGGTCAACAACAACTACAATATATTCCCGATCCCGTCATCGGATATTGGTGCGAATCCAAATCTAATTCAGAATCAAGGGTACTAATCGGACAGAACTTAAATCATGATGAATAAATCGATCGACATGAAATCGTTAACCTATATTTTCCTGCTTGGCCTCATCAGTCTCACGATGTGGTCCTGCACGGATCAGGAACTCGATCCTGTGTATAGTCTCAATGGCGCGCCCACGATCACAGCGCCTACAGCCGGAGCTACATTGACCCTGCTGGAAGCCAATGCCGCGGATATTATTCCGGACGTGACCTGGACGGCAGCCGATTTTGGTTTTCAATCCGGTACGACCTACTTGCTTGAAATGGATTTGGCCGGAAATAATTTCGCGGAGCCGGTAGCGCTGGGGAATGTTAATGCGCTGACCATTTCGGGAATGACCCAGGCGACACTCAATAATTTATTGTTGGGTAAAGGCCTGGAGGGAGAAACCCCCGCAAACGTGGAATTGCGCGTCGTGGCCACCGTCAGTGATGATGTGCCTGCCCAGATCTCGCCGGCAGTGGCCATCACCATCGTGCCATATACGGCTACAGTGATCATTCCGCAACTGCAAGTTCCCGGCAGCTACCAGGGTTGGGATCCTGCCAATAACAACACGATCATTTTCTCCCGCAAGAATGATGGCCGCTATGAAGGCTATTTGTACTTCGGAGATGACAATGCATTTTTCAAATACACCCAGGGACCAAGTTGGGACACCAACTGGGGCGACAATGGCGGTGACGGCACACTGGAACCCGGTGGCGCTGATATTCCCGCTGCCGCTGCCGGTGTGTACAAGTTGAATGTCAACCTCACAGCGTTGACACATACCTATTCCCGCACGGACTGGGGTTTGATTGGTTCGGCGACACCGAACGGCTGGGATTCCGATCAGGATATGACATATGATCCGGGTACCGGGTTGTTCTCTGTCACATTGGATCTCGTTCCCGGAGAGATCAAGTTCCGGGCGAACGACGACTGGGCGCTGAACTTTGGTGATGATGGAGCAAATACCTCTCTCGAATATGACGGTGCCAATATTGTCATTGCCGAAGGGGGTAATTACACAGTGACACTGGAAATCGTGGGTGTAACGAAATACACCTACACGGTGACGAAAAACTAGTTTCCCTCAACAA
>AERA01036251.1_pt1 | contig 128831 bp, 145 predicted proteins | sample 267968 | NCBI WGS metagenome assembly AERA01 (sample SAMN02954363, study PRJNA61401) | activated sludge metagenome | biome: terrestrial; feature: wastewater treatment plant; material: activated biomass; isolation source: activated biomass of an industrial wastewater treatment plant | reverse complement strand
GACTGAAGCAGCTTTCTTCCCCTTTGGTAGTTTTAGAGTAGAACACTGGCCGATTTTGGATAATACAACTCTTAATGGAGGTATTCTACATCCAGAAACTAGTCTTCCTCTAAGCTCTTACCAATTTATAATCTTAGATTATGGTATGGGTGATGGAGTAAGTTCTAACATCGAACTTCTGACGAGAAAAAATTCTGAGGCATTTACTTACCAATGTGGTACATGGTCTCCTGCTGGTCCTATTAATAACAAATCTGGCAACGGAAGCTTCGTATGTAGTGGTCCAAATCGTTCTTATATTCTTTACCATACAGCTACTCTTGGTATTCGAGTTAAGGACGTTTCCCTAACCGCATGGTTTGATCCTTACGTAGTAGTTTAAACTTAAACTTAAATAATGGGGGTCATTTGGCCCCCTAACTTTTAACGCACAATTAATAGAAAATGAATTTAGAAAATTTAGTAATTCCGACATTAACGAGAGAAGGTACTGTAGTTATAAAAGCTCGTCCAGGTTCAAAGAAATTTGAAACGATGAGTGGTATGAGAAGTACCTTAAATGTAACTAGAGAAGACGGCACCGTAAGTGAAACAAGTTTGGGAACTTGGAATAAAGATAGATTTCCAAGATCTAGACAATTCTTTAGAGGAGCACCTTGGTCAATCTCTAAGAGAAAATGGTTGTTAAAAGACTTTCCTGAAAATTGTCAAGAACTTAACGATCTCGTAAAGCAATGTAGATTGAAATATGGAAAGAGCTATTCCGATGCTTCAAAAATTGGAAAGTTTATTGAATCCTGTGATATCTACGATTCTAATGATGCATTCTTTACTCATTCTCAATATCAAGTTAGAGGAGAGGAAGGAGATGCAGCTATTAGAAAAGAAAATGCCCTAGAGTACTTAGTACTTCAAGGTCTGTGTGTAAATAAGAAATTTGCATACGTTACATCTGAAAATTCTGGAAGATTGTTTCCATCGTCTGTAAAATACATAATGATAGATACAGCTTCTCAGAAAAATGTAAGAAAGGCTTCTAGAGAAAAAGAAATTAAAGTAAAATCACTCTACGAATCTCTTAACGATAAGAAGAAAATCGCAGTTGCTCTCAACTTAGGTTTGATTCGAAGCGAAGATACAGACAGAGAGCTTGTAGATGATTTATTGTGGGAATTCGCTAATAGCACTAATATTGTTTCTAATTCTGGAGAATCCCAACAAGATCTATTTATGAGAATGGCTCTATTAAATCCAGAAGAGTTAAATACTCAAGTTATTATTAACAAAGCTAAGAATGCAGGATATCTAAAGAAAACAAAACAAGGATATCTTTTATTTGGAAATCAAGTTGGTAAAACAGAACTAGAAATAGTAGAATACTTTAATAACAAATCTAACGAAGAGCTTCTAGATAGATTAGAAAAACAATTAGACTCTTTAGGTTAAAAAAACTTTAGTTAATGGTTCCTGCAAGATTAATGCAAGAAGAATATCGTAGACAGCTTAATCGTATAAATGCAAACCACGATTCTAGAGTCAGTGTTATAGATGGTGATGGATTTTTAAACGAAGCCATAGATGCTGTGTTTGAAAATATAGCAACTAAATATCAATTAAACACCCTAAACACAAATCATCTTAGACAACTAGAGGAAAAAAGAGTCTCTGTTAAAATCAAAGATCTAGATAAAGATTCTGTTTACATTGAATACCCTGAAAACTTTTACTTCTTAACAAATCAAATAGTAAAAGCTTGTAAAAAAGATTGTGACGAAGAAAGAACTTTAGACGTTTTTATAATTCAATCTTCAGACTTAAATCAATCTTTAAAGGATCCAAATTGGAAACCTTCTTTTGAATGGGAACAAACGATTGGAGAAATTTCAGGAAACAAGTTGATAATCTATCATCTCTGTGATTTTGATATCAAAGAAATTAAGATAGATTATTTGAGAAAACCACAACATATAGCAACTCCTTCTTTAATAAAAAATGGAGCCAAATATGTTAGAAACGGTAACTTAATAACCTCTGATATAAATTTTGAAATCGATAGTACATTTATATGGAGAATGGTTGTAGAGCTTGCTGTTTTGAATACTTGTTCAGCCTTAGGTGATAATATAGATTACCAAAGAGAGATAAACAGAATAATGACATTAGATAAAATTTTTATAAACTAATTAAACTAATTAAATTTATTAAACCAATTTAATTCCAAAATTTTTAATTTTTAATCATGAGAAAAGTTAGACAAAACCTTCTTGTTGCCAGCGGCGATCAATCTGTATTTGCTTCTGGTCAAAATGTCTTCAATAACGATGGTACTACTGCTGTAAAGCATGGTCAATTAGTTATTTGGGATCCTGCAACTAACATGTCGTTAGGTGCGGCTATTACTTGCGATGATTACGATAAAATTGTAATCTCGGTTGGTCATAAAGGTAAGTTAAGATCTTGCTTTGGTGACGTACTTTATGGTTGTGATGTTCAAGCAATAAACGCTCAAGCTCCTTCCTGTGGTGTTGTAGACATCTGGGATGTGTATTTTGATGATGTTCTTTGTAACGATAATCTAGCCCTTACCGTAACTGTTGTCGACGACGACACTCTAAACACTTATCCTCATAATAAGTTTGAAACCTATACATATTCCGTAGATACAAAAACTTGTGCGTGTAGCGATTGTGAAAGTGGTTTCGACGCAAAGAAACTTGCTTGTTTGTTTAGAGATAAAATCAATAACAACGGCTACAACGAACTTCCTGTAACTAGTAAAGCATACTTTAAGCAAATTCCTGCTTATAGTACTAAGTTTACTGCTCACGTACTTTATGGGGGCGTGGATAGCAACAAAGTATACTGTATCAACCCAGTTACTGGTGCTTGCGGAGATTGCTTAGAGGCAGATGTTCTTATCAAATCTTTTATGTTTGATACAGATACAATTGTTACTTTCACAACTACAGACAACGAAGACGGCGATGCTACCTTAATTGAAAAACTTCAAACAATCGTTAATCAAATTAACGAAGCTCTTGGAGATAATGGTAGCGCAGCTTTAACTAAAGGTTCTGGTGAATGTTGCTCTTGGAGGCTTGAAATTAACTCTTGTTTTGAAGATGCAGCTCTTTATTCAGATCTTACAGCAGAAACTCCAATTGAACCTTGTGTAGAAGCAAACGATCCTATTACAGAAATTACTCTTGACGACAACTGTCCCAATTGTACAGATCCTGCAACAAAAACATTTGCTGCTGGTATTCGACTCATTGCTTCTCCGTTTGAACTTACTTGCGATCCTATGGCCCCGGCACCAAATCCGGTTAAAGGTATAGGTCTTAGAAAATTGAACGTACATCCAGTTAAAGGTTTCGATTGTGGAAAATCACACATTGTACATTTCCAGAGAGCTGAGGCTCCTGAAAACTTAGGCTATCACTTCCAGTGGAAAGAATTCGCATCTGCCAATGGTGGTTCTGGTAGGGGCCACGAACCATTCGTAAGACAAGGTTACGGACCTTTAGGTTTGCCCTTAGGTATTGGTAGAGAAGGTGCAGTAACAGCTAAGTGTAAAGAAAGCTACTGTTCTTATGCAATTGAGCATTCTATTCCCTATAGAGATCAAACTGTATATGGAAATCAGGTTCACCCAAGAGGTACAACTATTGTACTTATTCCTTCGGGAGACACCACTACAAGAACAGAATTTGAAGCTATAATTAACAACTACTTACCATCTTGTCCTTGTCCGGTAAAAACGGCTATTACTTGTGCTTAATGACCGGGGGACTTCGGTCCCCCTTCTTTTCTAACGAATTAACTTAAACAAAAATGGCTAAAATAAATTTTAAATCGGGCACAGCTACCAAAATTAAAAATGGTAAAGAAGTTCCTGTTAATAGTATTCATCTTCCAGATTGTGACTGTGGAGTGGATCCTTGCGATTGTGTATTAGTACTTGCAGATTTAGAAGAACCTGGAAATAAGTACGTTATTTATTTCTGGAGTGGCGACCTCTCCTATTCTACTCTTGAAGATTATAAAACATTTAAGGAAACTGGAGATTCTGACGATCTAAATCGTCAAGAATTTCAACCAGTTTAATAAACCATAATCGATGGAATGTTCATGCATTAGACATTCCGGTCAAAAGTTCGATTTTCATCTAGATCTTTTGGACTGTGAAACATTAGTATTCACAGATCTTTCAAATTGGATGGACGAAGATTACTACGTAATCCCGGAAGATTGGCCGATGACAGTTACCTTACCTTCTGGTTCTACAGTAGAAATTAACTTTAAACCAAAAGGTACCACTATAATAACATCTGAGAATATCGGAGTTATTAGGGATGGTATCTATTGCTTTAAGACAGAATCTTGTGGTCATGTATACTCTAGAAACGAAGCTGTTCTTTGTAATCTAGAATGCAAATATGATACTCTTTTAGCATCGTTAGATGTTTCTCTTAACTCGCCAAACAAAGATGTTTTAGAAAAGGTCAAAACTTTGAGCTCTTATCTAAACGCAATTAGACTAAACGCTAAGTTAGGAAAAACAACCTTAGCTACTAAATTCTTCAAGATTGTCTCCGAAGAATTGAAAAACATTGATTGCTTATAACTTTATAAATTTTAAACTAAATAATAATGGCAAATCCCTGTTCTTGTGTAGGAACATATACCCCACCTCCTGAACCCTGTTGCCCTGCTAATTCTTGCGAGTGTTTAGACTTAGGATATATAACTGTATTTCCAGATGATAGTGTAACTCCTTGCGATACGAACGGTACTGTTTCTTTTACAGACTGCTTTGAATTTTGCGCTTGTGAAAATGAAGTTGCAACATTAGTTGTAGTAGAAAATTCTAATCCAGAAAAACTAGTAGTTAATACTATAACTCAATCTGGTTTAGCTTTTACAATTACAGAAGAAGCAGAACCTAATGATAAAATAACCTTAGTAATAAAAGGAACTTGTATTTCTGATAACACAGGAGAGCTTCTAGGAGATTATTCTATCATAAGTATTTACGTAAAAGATCTCTGTAAAACAGTTACTTGTGATGTGGGTGAATCTTGCAACAAGTGCACAGGAGAATGTGAACCAGATATTAACCTTAACGTATCCTAAATATGTCAACAGAAATTTTACAAGTTTTTGGTAACGGCTCGGAAATATGTTTATCTACAGAATCCGATGAATTACAACCCGTAACAATAACAAACACAGGTAAAACAATACTTACTAATATAGAAGTAGAAGTAACTATTCCTACTGGTCTAGAGTACTTAAGTGATAATCCTTCTGTAGGAACCTTTGACGATGGTACAGGTATATGGACAATAGCATCTTTAGGTGTGGGAAACTCCGCTACCCTTGATCTTTGTTTTACAGTAACCGATGATACAGAAGTTCCCTTTAAGGTTCTCTATACAGCAACGCATGATGATTCTCAAGATGCTGTAGAAGATGATGATTCTGAAAGAAACCTATTTGGATTAACTTGTAGTAAATTTACAAAGTGCCTAGATATTTACTTTACAGAATTAGAAGAATTTGATACAATGGAAGACGCTATTTCCGAATTAGGAAGCGGCAAACCATTTCTTTATTCACAAGATAATTTAGATGGTGCTACGTATCGGGGGTTACATGTTACCCCTTTTTAACTCTTGAATCCTGTCTCTATAATGATGACATGAATGCATATCTTGTTGGAGACAACGATATGATTATAGAATCTCTTGTAATAGATGGGATAGAGTATGTTGAAACACCTCAAGTGTTAACAGAAAATGTAATTTCTATAGGTGCATATAACTGGAATAGTAGATTAGCAGATTTCATAAATGATTTAGAAATTCCAGATTTTTATGCTATTTATCCTACTGAAGAAGAATTGGACACTGTTGCAGCTATTATTTGCTTGGAAGAACCAGAATTACTTTTTAATAAACCAACAAATGCTATAAGGTTGGTTCATTTAGCTAATATAGACTTTAGACTTGTACAAATGAATCACGAAGGAACTATAAGTAAATTGACTAAAGATAATTCCGAAAGTCTTTGTGATTTAGAGTACGAAAATTGTATTCAACAAGCAGAAGAACAAACCTGTTATATGTTTTTTAGAATGCTATGCGAAGACGTTTAAGAATCCCAGTAGATAAAGTACCTCTTATTGAAGAGTTATCTAGAAGACAATCTTTAAGAAAAAAGGCTCTAGAGCGGAACGCAGAGATGCGTAAAAATAAGGTAACTTTAGATTCTACTGAATATCTCAAGGAAGCAGAGAAAAGAAAAGAACTTCCTGATTATGTAGAGAAAAGAATTGAAGAATGTGTTACAGAAATTCTATCTAGACACCCTTACACTGAAATAATAAGACTAATAGGCTCCTATTCAAAAGGAACCTATATAGATGAATTTACTCCAGAAGCTTTTAAAGATTTAAAAAAGAAATCTTTAGGAACGTTGAAAATATCCGACTTTGATTTTAAAATATATCCTGTAGTTAATGAAATGTTTATAACTAAAAGTGGATATAAAGTTCATCTAGGAATACCTCGTTCAAAACACGAAGGAAGATTATTAAACTTAAAAAAATATAAACTCTAATGGCAATATTACGATCCCATGGGATTATTTATGTAGATGATGTTCCTGTACACGAACCCACAGGAGATCAAGCTAAATTTGCTTGGAACGAAGAAACCACTACATTCTACTACTGGGATGGTGCAGAGTGGTTAACTATGGTTATTCCTTATACTGCAAATGCCTTAGTATATTCTGCTGTAATTTCACAAGCAGATACAGATGATCCAACAGCAGCTATTGCATTTAACAATCTTGGAGAAGTTCCAACTTTGAATAGACTAGATATAGGTCAGTATGAATTAAATACTGTAGCTGGTTTATTTACTTCTGAAAAAACAATAGTACATGCTACTATAAGTTCTGGTACAGCCGTAATTATAAATGCAGGTAGAAGCGACGCCGATACTGTTTTTTTCAATACATACGATGATGCAGGTGGTGCCGAAGAACTTATCGGAGATCTTAACTTAACTATAACAATTTATCCTTAATGGGTTATTTTAAGACAAAAGAATTAGAAGAACAAATCAAAAGACTTAAGGCTAAGTGTTGCTGTAAGACTTTTGGATTTACAGATGGAGAGCCTACAGAAGAGCCCTCTAATGGAATAAATGTTCTTTTTGATACTTCTACAGGTATTCTCTATTATTGGGATGGTGATTCTTGGGAAACCTTTGGAACAGCGGATTCGAATTTTTTTGAATCTAATCTAACTCAAGATGCCAATAGATCTCATAATGCTGCTGGGTTTGATACCCAAATCTTAAATCAGGGTGGATTTTTAATAGAAACAGATATAGATGGTAAGTTCGTTAGACTAAGAAATACTGTAGGATCAAATGTAACACAGATAACAATCGATGATGATAACCTTGAAATTACATCTGATACAGGTACAAATGTTTCTACAGTAACCTTAAATAACTCAGGAACTTATTTATACAATCTAGATGGTCATTTTTTTCTAGGAGATGGTCTTGCAGGATTTGGAGTGCCTGTAGATAATGCTGCAGATATAACTCACTTTTTGGGAATAGATGGTGTAGGAAAAGTCTTTAAAGACCCAATGACCAATTTAACCAGAGAGCAAATAGTCTTTGGCATAGATGGTGCAGGTTCTCCTATAACAACCGGAAGAAAAGGATTTATAACTGTTCCCTATGATGGGGTAATTACAGGTTGGACAATTCTTGAAACAAGCGATACCCCAATAAGTAGCTCAATAATAATTGATGTAGATATTGAATCTTATGCAGATTATCCTGCTTCTCCTACTTCAATAGCTGGAACAGAAAAACCAACACTTTCAGGAGCTGTTAAAAATCAAGACTTAGCATTGGGAACATGGACAACAGCTTTAACTTACGGTGATTTAATAAGTTTTGATGTAGAATCCGTCACAGACGCACAAAAGGTTGTTGTTATTTTACACACTTTAAGAACTATAGGCTAATGGCAATAGTTAGATTTGCAAATAATCAAGGTCCGGTAATAGGAACGTTTTCCAATATGCCTGGATATAGTAATAACGGTAATTTTACAGCCGTTATAGATGGTACTGGAGAAAGCCTTACTATGATAGGTAGAATACAGCTTGAAGGAGGTCCAGGATCTAAAACAATATCTTCGGCTGGCGGTAAAATTTATTTTATAACTTCTAGCATTACTTTTGCAAACGCAGGAACTACATTAAGAGTAGGTCTCCAAGACGTTGGAGCTACAGGTTTTGAAGATGGGACATTTGACGTATATGATGATTTAGTGGGTGCAACAGATACTATATCAAACGGTGTAGTTAACACTGTTACAATGTCTTCTGGAACTAAAACATTAACACATGGGGATTTGGTTGCATTAAGTTTTGAGTTAATATCTAGAGGAGGCTCTGACTCAATGAGGCTTCTAAGATATAGTACTACACAAACTCTTTTCCCCTATTACTCAGAAGATACTGGTGCAGGATCTGTTAAAACAGGAAATACATTTTCAACCCCCCATGCGATTGAATTTGATGATGGAACTATAGGATGGTTGGGTCCACTTACCTGTGCCAATATTTCAACAACAACAACGTCCTTTTCTTTATCAACTACTCCAGATGAATACGCACTAGTCTTTAGATTACCTTTTAAAGCTGAGATATCTAGTGTAATTTTTCATATGTCAAATATAGCAACTGCAGATAACTTTGAAGTTATTCTTTATTCCGACCCTTTTGGAACCCCAGTTGCCGAGCAAACAATAGCATATAATGCTTTTGAGATTGCTGGATCTTCTATAGGTATTTTTGATATTCCAATTACTCCAACAGAAGTAGAAAAAGACACATATTATGCTCTTGCAATAAGACCTACTACGACCAATTCAATAAGTCTTCAGATAGGTTCTTTTGGTTCAGGAAATTCTAAACTAAGAAGAACCACAGTACTTGGAGAAAATTGGACAACTGGTACAAGGGTAGATCAAACAGGTGCTTTTACCTCTGTACCTGAAAGTGTTATAATGGCTGGATTTAGAATAAGCGGTGTAGATTCTGGAGGTTCTGGTGGTTCATTTTTATATGCCTAATTGCATAAACTTTATATACATTTTGTTAATTACTTTTATATATTATTAAATAAACATAATTTTGTCACTTAAACAAATTTAAAAAAATCATGGGACATATTATTAGTAAAATTACTGGTCTTTTACTCACCACAGTGGCTACTCCTTCGAGTGGTCGAAGAGTATTATATGCTAAAGCCGATGGCTGGTATGAAAAAGATTCTACCGGTACAGAAAGAAAACTCATAACAGAATCGGAAACAGCTATTGAAAAAGTATACATAGCTAAAATTACCCAAACATCAACTAATGCTCCTACGGTAGCAGTACTAGAAAATACTCTGAGTGCTGCAGTAGTTTGGACAAGAGGTGGTGATGGTGATTATACCGGAACACTTGCAGGTGCTTTTCCAGCAGCTAAAACAGTAACTACCGGTCATCATTTTATTAATGGTAATAGCTCTGACCTTTCATTTTTAATACCAATAAGAGCAACAGATAATACTGTTACATTAAGTGCAGTAAACTTTGATACTCCTGGTGTGGGACTTGCTGACGGCGATCTTGGCAACGGTGATGCTGTCGTTGAAATCAGAGTTTATCCATAATGGATAGACTATCTGAACTTCAAGAAAAACTAAATCAAAAACTTTCCCTAGACCAAAGACTTGAAATAGAACAGGAAATTTTAGATTTAAAACTTACAGAAGGCTCTGTTGAAATATATAGAGACGATATCGAATGTATAGGATGTGGATCTTAGATGAACATATATGAAAACCTTCTTACTAATTGCTTGTTTATTTTTCTCTAATTTTATTTTTGGACAAAATAATATAAAAATACCAAATACACTAAATAATTTAGAAGAAGTAGAGACCTTGGACAAGCAATTAGTAGGAGTTATTAAAATATTTATAATCGAAGATAAACAATATTGCCACGTTACATATCACGATAAAAACTACTATCCCCAACCTCAGCATGTTTTTGAATCAGTAGCTAGAACTTATATATTAAGTCGTCGGTTTATTGATGTTTATACTATGTTAGAAGCCCTAGATTGGCACATTCAAAGATATGGGGAATCTTATTTGAAAGAGTTAGAAGAATCTGATAAATCAAATGAATCAGAACATTAAAGTAATATCAAAAGGAAATACTCCTTATTACACCTCCCAAGGCTTAAGTACTAAAAAACTTAATTGTAAATGTGACGAATGTAGATGTTCTTCAACTTCTTGTCCAATTTGTAAAACTCAAGGATGTTCTAGTGTTACTTTATCTGAAACACTTAGTTTATTATCTAGGCTCACATATAAAGCGCATTTACTATCTAGCCGAATACAAAAACACATAACTCTAAAGTATCCAATAACAAACGAATATATTACTTTAGATAAAATCATACTCTTAAGAGATTCTATTTTGAGATATAAAAATAGGCTTTTAAGAAGTTCTCAATTAGATAACCCTTGTAACTGCGATAAAAAGATTCATAAAATCTTTGAAAATGCAAAGAGTCTTCTCGGTGTAGGATATTCTGTAGAAAAATCTTATTACTATTCTCAAGTTACAAATGTTCCGGAACTAGAAGATGGGTTAATTATAGAAAGTGCAGCTCTTAATGATTGGTTAGTAGAGAATCCGTATTGTGCTCCAGTAGATCAATGGGAAAAACTAGCTTATCATGTATGTGGAACACTTGGTGTAGATATAGAAATTGAAGAGATTAAGTGTAATCTTACCTTTGATATAGTAAAAGAACAACTTCCAATAGACGCTCTTTCTGCTTTATCTGTTGGAAGTTTAACTAAAAAATACGGAATAAATAATATAAGGACTCCTGATCAATGTAAAGTTGATTGGGAAATTCTAATAGAAGAAATAGGTTGCGATTTAAATTTTGATGTTTATCTAGACCTAGTAAATGAATGTAATTTAAGTTACGATATAGTTAGAGAAGTTTATGAATGTGGTTTATCCTTTTCTACAACTAGTGGAAAATATGAGTTAATCGGTAAAAACTTTACATACGATTTAGCTGATATAGATTTTAAATCTCCTATAACCACATATTCTTCCTTACAATTAACAAGCTCACAAGTAAAGAATAAGTCTGTTAGCAAAGATAAGCTAAACAAATTCCTATCGGACTATAGTTTGAATGTAGATCAATTCCTAAAGTTAAAATAAAACCAAAACCAAAATGGCTGTACGTCAGTATAAAATTACGTTTAAAAACCTAAAAGAAGGACAGGTTCCCTGTTCTAGTCCTACTATAAAAATTTTAGGCATATCCGATAACGTTGTTCAGAAATGTGAGTTTACTGGCAACAGTGTTATTTTTTCCATCTATGAAAGTGCTATAGAAGGTCTTCAAGGTACATGTATTAATTTTAGTGTACTTTGTGAATCTTGTGGAAAATGTGAATCTCTAGACGGTAAACTTTGTTTTTGTAATAACTTTACAGATTGTGACCCTTGTCAAGATTGTATCAATGGAACTTGTGTAAATCGTTGTCCAGATAAAATCTGTGTTAACGATAGATGTGTGGATTGCGACGATGAGCATCCGTGTCCTAATAATCAAATATGCGTAAATGGTAGATGCCAATGTCCCCCAGGTTTACCTTATTTCGATGAGGTAACTAAAAAATGTTACGGTTGTGAAACCGATGAAGAATGTGGTCCTTGCCATATTTGCGTAGATGGTAACTGTGAGAAACTTACCTGTATTTGTGATGAAGATTTAGATAAGTGTGTAGAATGTACTCAAACTACACATTGTGGTCCTAATGAAATCTGTAAAAATAATAAGTGCGAATGTGCACCTGGTTATATCTATGATGCAGTCTTAGACGAATGCGTACCAGAACCTCCTTGTACAGAAGATGAAGATCTTGATCCTTGTCAAATTTGTGTTGACGGAGAAATTCAAGATATTATATGCCCAGATCCTAATGAAGTTTGTATAGATGGTGATTGTGTACCTATTCCTTGTGAAGGTTCTTGTGACGATGCTACAGAATGTGGTCCAGATTGTGGATGTTTAGACGGTGAGTGTGTAGATTGTGAATCTCTTACTTGTGAAGAATGTGCTCAAGCAATAGGATGTAAGTGCGTAAGCGGTGATTGTGAGAAAGACGATGATCCTTGTGCTCAATATTCTTGTGAAACTAACTGTGGAGAAAGACCAGATTGCGAATGTCAAGACGATGGTTCTTGTGAAGAAAAAGAATGTGAAGGCGAAAGTACTCTCGTAAAGAACGATTGTACTCTAGTTTATGAGCTAGAAACGAGCGAATGTTGCGAGTGTTCAGATATTACTCTAGATAACAAGCTTGTAAGTGCCCAGATAAGCAATAACTTAAACAAACTACTTATAACTTCTAGAGTGGAAGTTAGAAAAGGTTCAGTATCTAGTCCGTTTGGTATTGTAGATATTCATCGAGTAGATGAGGATCAATACGATGATATCATGGACAACGAAGAGCCTACTCAAGGTCAGGTTCAAGTAACTGCTAAATATAAGTATGAAGGCTTAACAGGGGGTGTAGGTAACGGTTCTATAACCTATGAAACTATAACTCTATCTCCAATATTTGATGTAGCAGGTACAGGCTTTTCTCAACAACAAATACAAGTAAATATACCCGGAAGAGAATATCCTTCAGAGTCCAGAGTTCTTAGAGAAGTAACTCTTACGTATACTTTAATAAGCGAATTAACCTTTGAATCAGGTTGTACTTACAACGAAGGTGCTGTTATAGGTACTTATACTTTTACTGATTTTCAATCTGAAACACAAATAGCTGCAGATATCAATAAAGACACTCCTGGAGAAGATACAAACGCTGCTCTTTGGATTGCGAAAACCTTAGAATCTGAAGCTTGTAGAAATCCCGAAGCCAGATGGTATAAAGCCCCTGCTCTAACTGGGGGTTCTATTGGTACTTTTGAGACTGTTCCTTTTAGAAAAATTTACTTAAATAAAGTAACTCCTAACATCTACGATGATTATATTAATCAACCAGATGAAAACGATGGTCCTGTAGATAATAGAGGAGAGCTATTTTCCGGATATTTCTATAAAGTAGTTACAGATTGTGCTTGCCAAAATGAAGCAACAGCATATTATGAGTCTACTTGTGAAGATCCTGGTAGATTAGTATTTTGCGATCCAGAAACTGCTGATATCACTTTCGATGAATGTGGTAAAAAATTCACATTTGATTCTGCATTTGTTACAGATTGTCTTCCTAATTATGACTATTATGGTGATAATGAAGAGTTTGTTCCCGATAATGCTAAGCTTAGATACTCTATTCATGTAAACGGTTCAGCTACTGCTCTTTCCGGTTCTATAAGAATAGCAGATATTAATGGTTTAATCTATAATGCAGGACAAGAGTTTACAGCAACAGAGCTTATAGAGTACATAGAGATCAAGTTTTCCCACGATAATTGTGACGAGTGCACTATAAGAATAGATTCAGATGTAGATAAAGATCTTCCAGATTACATAGTTATATGTGAACCTTCTGGTTCTTCTAATACTACGTTTATAATTACATTTACAAATTGGACAGGTATAACCTCCGTTACTGTTAGCGGTAATGTGGCTACCCCTGGTTCTCCAACAGTAAATGTAACTGTACCGAATACCACTACTTCTCTAACAGGAAGCGTCCAGTTTACAGGATGTCCCGGTACTGTACCAATGTCCATTAATCTTCCAGAGAATTGCTGTGATGATTTAGAGGTTACTTTAACACAAAGTGTTACAGATTGTGAAGGAGACGAGTATAACTTTACAGCTATAGCTTCTCCAAGTATTCCCGGTACGTTTAGTTTTAGTGTAGACGGAGTATTCCAAACGTCAAACGCTACAGGTTTATTTAGCACTCCTAAGAATTTAGGTGGTGACGAACCAGATATTGTTTCTGTTAACTTTGATCCTACTGCTTCAGGTTGTGAAAACGTAATCACGTCTGTAGAGGTTGATAAAACAAATGCAATTGTAATTAATTCTGATCAAGAAGACACTATAATTGAGTGTGGCTCTTCCACTGTATTTATAACCTATACTACAACCGGTTACACGGGTACTGTAACTTATACAGTTACCGGAGATGGAACTACTGTAGAAAATCTAAATGGATCAGAAGATCTTGTAATAGAAGTTAGTGGAGTTCCCAGTGATACTAAACTTGTTACTATTACGGATGTATCCCTAGAAGATGATAGCGGAAACGATTGTGTTACTCTAAATCCTTCTGTAACAAGTATTCAATGGGTAGATGAACCAGAAGTTACTTCCATTGATTTAAGTGAAGTAGAAGTTTGTGAAGGAGAAGCAATTACATTTACTGTTCTTGGTACCAACGGTGCTACAGCTACAGTTAATATAACTAATGTTCTTGGAACAGCTCCTACACAAGTTATAGTTGGGGATCCATATGTTATCTATGCAGGTTCTTCTTCTAACGATGTTACAATTACAGCTACTTTAGTTACGGTTGGAGAATGCTCTGCTGTTGTTAACGTAGGTGCTTCTGTTAACGTTCTAGACGCTCCTGAAATTACAGATGTAAGTTACGAGTGTGAAACACCTGGATCTCCCAGTTCTAATATTATAGTTACTGTTAACGCAACAGCAAGTTCTACTGTAACAATAGCTGCCGATGAAGGTAATGTTGCTACTACTGAATCTCCTGCTGGAGTTTATACAGGTACAATAGATCCTTCGAACGGTGGAGATTCGGTTACAATTAATATAACTAAAGCAGGTTGTGAAGATTCTGAAGTTATTGATATTGTTGCTTGTGCTTGTGACGAAGAAGCAGCGGTTGATGTAGAAGTATCTAGTGTAGTAGTTACAGAATATGATGATTGTGTAGGCGAAGAAGTTACTTTTGATGCTGTTCCTTCTGGCGGTAATGCGCCTTATAGTTATGAGTGGAGACTTAACAATAGAATAAGTGGAACCCTTTTAGGAACCTCTAGTTCTTTGGTACATGAAATTCTCCCCGGAAGCTATACTATTTGGGTAACAGTTACAGACGATGAAGATTGTATTTTCTATACCTCAGTAAGTATTGTTGGTCATCTTATTCCTACAGCAAGCATCAATGGAGATGCAACTCCTTGTGAAGGTGAGGCTACAGTTTATTCTGTTTCCTTTACAAACGGACCAATAAGTACTTATCAATGGTACTTAGATGCGGCACCAACTGTTGCAACATCTACCTACTCTTATACCCCTGTAGACACAGATCCTCATGATATTAGTGTGATAATTACTAATAGTAATGGTTGTGTTTCTGCAGAAGCAACCCTAGAAGTAACGGCCGAAGACTGCTGTGTAATTTGTGAAACAACAGAAGCTATAGCTAAAGAAGGAATAAGCTTTAATAGAATGAGAGACGTAGATAGTAATGTTTATACTATATCTCCAGCAGTAGAGTTTGAATGTGTTGATCCAGGAGATCCTTCTGCAGCTAATGATGATGCTGCTGCTGATTTACAAACATTCTTAGAGAACCTTCCTGCACAATGTGGTACTCCGGTTGTTTCTTGGGAATCTGTAAACACAGGTGATTCTACCGAATGTTTAAGTGAAACTTTCGATATGACCGTTGGTTCAACTGGTATCTGGTTTAGAGGTATTACTGTAAATGGTACAGATTACTTTACTAATACTAAGATTGTAAATGCGAGCGGAGGTGTTGCAACAGCATATACAATTAGTCAAGCAGCTGCAGAGACTCAAATAGAAGGGTTTATAAACTTTGCCTTAAATCAAGAAGGAATTGGTGCTATAAGTATTAATTGTGCACTTCCTGCAATGGTTTCTGGTGGCACAGTTGAAGTAAGTGTTGAGATCATAGGTATAGCAGGAGATACTGTTTCCTTCCTATATGCTGGAACAAGTTTAGGTACTCCTACGTCTGTTGATGTAAATGATGCAGTTTGTATTGGTCTTTTGGGAACATTTGCTGGTGCAGGTTGTATTAAGATTACAGTCGAAGATTCTTCAATTGTTCCACAAACACTTTACAACAATGTAGATGGTGATGCTTCAAACGAAGCGGTATTTATCGGACCGTGTAATCCTGTTTAAATAATTTATAATGAATCAATTTGAATTCCCGTTATTCAATGATAAAAGCGTAAACTATACTGGCTCCTCTAGCAATAACTTAAACGTTAAGCAAGGGGAGCCCGTAAGTGAAGTACTAGAAAAAGTAGTAATAGCTCTTTCTAATCTTATAGAAAAAGTTAATGCATGTTCTTTTTGTGAAGGCGAAGAAAACATAATTGTAACAGCATCTGATATTCCTATAAGTTCTAATGTTTCACAAAACGCGCTAATATCCTCTCCTTCCCCAGCTAGAATAATTACTACACCAACCTCTTCGGGAGTAAATTTAAGCTATAATCTTACTGAAGCAATTAGTTCTCTAGGCAATGTATCTGTATTAAAAACCAGAACTACTGTCACAGGAACTAAAAATGGATATCCTTCCGTTATTGTAGATAGTGATAAAACTTCGGCTTCGATTACTTTAAAGCCTGAGAATTTTCCAGCCTCAATTTCTTCTGAAGTTAGATATCAGGATTCAACCGGAGATAAGATAATTAAATTTAATTCTCCAGTTAGCAATGTGGAATCCTCAATGTCTCTACCCTTACAAGGTTCAGTGGCAGGAGTAGTTCCTATCTCTTCTCAAGAAGAATTAAACACTAATATTCAGTCTAGACTTCTAAACGTAGAAAGTTTAGTATCACAGCTTAATAGCGTGAATCTATCTAACGGTTCCTCTAATATTCCTGAGAACTCAAATATCAACGAGGCTATAGCTTATCTGCTAGCTGAGGTAGAATCGATCAAAAACCAATTACCTTAAAACTTAATATCTTAATTTTTCGTATCTTTACGAAAAGTTTAAAAGATGATTAAGCGTAAAAGAAAGAAATGCCTCGGTTGTGAGAAGTTAAACTATATTCACGCTAGAGGATTATGTACATATTGTTATGCTATGGAGCAAAGAGAAAAGAAACTTGCTAAATTAAAAAGCCCTAGTAAAGAACCAAATGAGGTAAAAAAAAGACCTCGTTCAGATACAAGAAAGGTTAAAAGAAAACCGAAACTATCTAATAAGAAGAAGAAAACGTTATCTAGACAAAAAAGTATTACTTTCCTCAAGAATAAGTTATGGAAAATCTTTTCTAGATACGTTAGATTAAGAGATGCAGGCGATAATGGATATTGCAAATGTTTTACCTGTGACAAGGTATTATACTGGAAAGAAGCACAAGCTGGACACTTTATGTCTAGAAGATTTGCAAATACTTTTATCGATGAGAAAAATGTACACGCACAATGCGCTCACTGTAATCTTTATCTAAGTGGTGCCCAATATGTTTATGGAAAACACTTAGATAGTTTATATGGAAAAGGAACAGCGGATGAGGTTGTTAGATTATCTAAGCAAGAAAAAAAGTTTACACCAGATGAGTTAAACAATTTGATGGCCTACTATACTCGTGAAGTTAAAATACTTCTAGAGAAAAAAGGGATAACTACTTAATTAGTTAACCAATTATTAACAAACAGTATATTAAGTACTTGTATACAGCAACTATGTTTTGTATATTTGTGATTATTAACTAAAAATAATCACAGATGTCGGAATTTAGAAAGAAATTTATTTTAGATGTTTTTAATGAAAACATTAATGTAAAAAACAAAAAATGGTCGGAGATAGAATCAGATTACAATTACGAGACTACCGATGGCTCAAAGCCTGGAGACAGAGCAAGAAAACATTATCTCTGGTGGGAAAAAGTGGGATCAAAAATAGGAGAGTGGGCACCAGGCCAAAAAATTGATGATAATTTAGATATCGAATTAGAAGAGGAAATTGAGATAGATAACTATTTCAAACCCACAAAGGATATCACAAGTAGTAGACAATGGCAAGAATTCTTAGCTTGGAAACAAAGCAAAGAAGAAGAGCGAGATTTCTTACCGGGTAATTACGTCGTAATAGGTTGCACGCACGTACCTTTTCATAATTCTAAGTTCTTTGATGCAACAATTGATTTAATCAAAGATCTTCAACCAACGGGTTTAGTAATAGCTGGTGACTTTCTAGATATGAATTCCCTTAGTTCCCATGATGTTGGGAAAAAGCCTCTAGAAGGAGTTACCCTAGGTTGGGAATATGAACAAGGAAACCGAGCATTAGATTTGTTGGATAATGCTCACAATTACGATGTTAAACATTTCATGTACGGAAACCATTGTTTTTCAGCGGATACCGAACTTTTAACTGAAAACGGTTGGTATTCTTTAAAAGATTACATTGCGTCAAAAGGCGAAATTAAATTCGCCTCTGTTGATAAAAACAATCAAATTGTTTATGATCTTCCAAAAGGAGTTACTGTAAAGGAATACTCTGGTATAATGCATCATTACACAGGAAATAAGATTGATATTTTAGTTACTCCTGAGCATAAAATGTTATATAAGGATCAATCTAAATCAAATATTTATAAATTTGGATTATCTAAAGACATTAAAGACAAATGCATAAAATTTAAAACTGCTGTTACTAATACAAATAAAGACTATCCCATTTCAGATAGAGATATTAAGTTAGCGGCATGGATTCATACTGATGGCTCTGTTTTAGATAACGCCTATATGGTTTATCAATCTAAACTAGCAACTTCTAATAGAATAGAGGAACTTCTAGATGGATATAAATACTCTAAGTACTCAAGAAAAAGAGATGTTAAAGAGATATGTGGAAAAGAATTAAAAAGTACTTTAGAATGTAATGAGTACTACATTCATGCTAACGAGTATACTTTAGTAAGTTCTAAATACAATCTCGAATCCTGGGTAAACAAATTATCTAAAAGACAATTTGATATCTTTCTAGAAGAGCTTGTATTAGGAGATGGTTCAAAACACAAAAGTTCTCCGGATACATCTTGGATGCTTTATGGAATTAAAGACTTTTTAGAACAGGTGCAATTTTACTGTATGAAAAACGGACACTCCACATCTTTAGTAGAATACAGAAAAGGAGACTTTAGATTAAACATACATGTAAATAGAGATGAAACTAAACTTAATTCAAGTAAGTCAAAAACTAATTTTGAAGAAAAAGAATTAAGTTTAACCGTTTGGTGTCCCACAATGAAGCTTGGTACAGTAATCTGTAGAAGAAATGGAAAGATATCTGTTCAAGGAAATTGTGACCGTTTCTGGAGATACGCTTCTAAACTAGAACCCTCTAAACTAGGAGATGCTTTAGTTAACCCTACTGTAGCTTTGAACCTAAAAGAAAGAGAATATCAAGTACAAGAAAGTTGGAAAGAGGCTGTTGTTTATCTAGGAAAACATCTTGAAGTAATGCACGGAGATTCTTGTGCACAATTCTCAACTAAGAAACACATGGATGCTTTTAGAACTTCTGTTGCCTATTTTCATACACATAGAATTCAATGTTACATGGAGGGGAATACAGCAGCATGGAATCTAGGTTGGGGTGGAGATATTAATTCTCCTGCGTTTGATTACGCAACTAAAACCATGAAGGCGTCTTGGAAAAATGGTTTCGGTGTAGTTCACATAAATGAAAAAGGTGGGTATCACGTTACTCCAATTGTGTGGCATGATAATAGATTTATATTTGGTAATAAAACTTATAATTAATCAGTTAATGGAAATCTACATAGCTCACAATCATGTTTATAATGAGGAGAAGTATTATTCCTCAAAACCTACAGATGAACGCCTTCAAAAAGATTTTGGAGACACCTATGAAAAAGATTATATTCAGGTAATTAAAGCACAGGTAAATGAATAAAATTTTAATATTCCTCCTGGTTCAATGTTTTTTAAATTCAGTAAATGCGCAGTGGGTACATATAGGAAAAGTACCCGCTGTCGCTACTGATATTTATTATCACGAGGGAGACGAATACATAACCCTACAGCAGGGAAGACTTCTTAAGAATAGACAAACTATTCATACTTATCCAACAATATCGGATAACGAAAGGGGACTTCTAGCTGTATGTGTTTGGAACGATAAAGTTTGTGTAAATGTAACATCACAAGATGGTAATAAACAATTAGTCATCTGTGATCAAGATACAATACTATCTGTTGATTATACTAACCCCACCTCTAACCGACATAGGGGTGGGGATTTAGTTCCAATAGGAGATACACTTTATTATTCTACAGGCTATGGTGCTAATTTTAATCACGCACAAGACCTAAACGATCTCAGAGGAAAGCTTATACGGATAATAGACAAACCTAATTTTTCTGTAGATATCATAGCGTATGGATTAAGAAATCCTTGGAGATTCGATGTTAAAGGAGATACCTTTTACATTGCAGATGTAGGTTGGAACGATAGAGAAGAAATTAATATTCTAATCGATCCCAATCAAGAAAACCTAGGATGGCCTTGTTACGAAGGATCTCTTAAACATTTAGACACTTGTTCTGCTACAACTTTTCCAACCTATGAGTATTCTCACGATGTAGGAGAAAGTATAACAGGGGGAGTATTTGTAGATGGCTACTATTATTTTTTAGACTTTAGATCAGGGTTTGGAGCAGGACTTTCTTATAACGGAAGAATACTTCTTCTTCCCCAAAAGAAAGACGTAACAGCATTAACATTTAATAAGAATAGTCTTATTGCTGTAGATTACAATGGAAACATCTGGGCTCTAAGATTAAATCCAAAAACATCCGTTAAAAGATACGCAGGTTCATATGATCTTTTAGGTAGACAGGTTGAACCTAGTTGGAACCAAATCGAAATTTATTTTAATACTAAAAACATAGAATTATGGCAGCTTCAAAAAGATTAAGCGAATTGACAAATACTTGGGTTCAAGATAATTCTTCAATCCCTACTGATTTTGGCGAATACACAAGCACAAGCACATTCCCAAAATATTTTGTAGACCCATGGAACCCTGTGGGAGGCGGTGCAAAACGTGTAGAATCAGAACCAAAGGAAACAGAAACAGAACCAGCAGAACCATATGAACCTACACCAGAAGAAGTAGGTAAGTTTAAAACAGGAGAAAACCTATCTTATGAAGATCGTAGACTTTTGCTAATTGAAAAATATAATAAAGAACATGGTTATAAAAAATCTGGTCCTAGAATTCTTGAGTTTTTAAAATCATCTCATATTTATCCGTATACACCCTATACTATTACACATGGTTCTACTTACGGTATAGGTTTTGGAGTAGCTACTGCCGAGGCACTGGTTGATCAAGTTAAACATGAGTGGTATTCTGGCTCTCCAGTTGGAACACCTTATAATGTTTCTAACCTAGAGTGTTCTTCTAATAAAGAATGTCCTCCAAGCACTATGTGTATAGATGGTAATTGTGAACCAATTGAGGAAGCATAATGAAGATAGAGTATTTAAACGAACAAGAATGGGGATTTCTTATGGATCATCTAAAGTTAAACCCCAAAGAAGTTAAAGATGAAGTCATCGTATATGATGAGGATGATCATGTAATTACATTTAAAAAGGGTTTTTAAATGAAATTCGGAGTAACCAACAGAGAAGTAATATATAACTTAAAACACGCAATAGCAGATACAGGACCCATTAGTAATGAAACTTCATATACTAATAGAGAGCTCTATTTTCTTCTTCTTAGATATCGTTCTAGGATACTTGCTGAGAAAATGAGGTCTCGTAAATTCTCTCTTTCTAGGCACAATTATCAAACAATAGGATGCATTCCCTTAGAAAAAGCAGATGCTGTAGATTGCCCTTGCGAAGAAGAAAGTGGATTTACTTTTGTTAGAACCGCAATACCTATTCCGAAACCAATTGGTAAATACTCAACAGTAATATCAATAGGCAATACATACACCTATGATTTTCTAGAATGGGATGCGGTTCAAGATATAAAACACTCTAGATTTAAGTCCGAAAGAAACCAAGGATATTACACCATGAAAACAGGTAAAGATGGGACATACCTTTACTTATATAATGATAAACATGGTGAGTCGATAGCAGTAACGGGGATTTTCGAGAATCCTTTAGAGGTTCAGAATTTCCCCAACTGCAAAACTGGAAAAACTAATCCTTGTTTTTCTCCGATGGATCAAGAGTTTATAATTGATCCCGAACTTCTTCCTATTGTTATAGAGATGATTTTAGTTCATAAGTTTAAATACAAACAACCTCTATCGGATGTTTATAATGATGATAGAGACGACACTCAAAACATAAGACCCCCTCTTAAGTAAATAATTAATGGCACAAACAACAAAATTAAAACTAAGCCCCTATAAAAAATCCTCTAGATATAAACCTACTTGGACTATAACAGATAGTTATTTATTGTATAAGGAAGAAGTAAAGGATTCTTGTCTAGATAAAAAAACGTATGTAGAATGTTTCAAAGAGATATTTTGGGAAGCATCTAAGTTGATAATTAGAGAATCTAAGAAGATGCAGTTTCCCTATATCTCAAGGATAGAGATACGGAAAAGAAGAAACAATAGGCAATACGATAGACAAAAGATAGACTTTAAACACTACAATGAAACAAACGAAATAGTCTATCACACTAATAGACATACCAATAAGTATTATTTCTTTTGGGATTGGTACACTAATGTGAGATTCTTTAGAAACGCAAGCTTATATAAATTTGTTGCTGCAAGAGGAAACGATTATATTATAGGCACAAGGGGTCTTGCAAAATGGATAAAAAAGTGTGCCGATGATCCAATGGTAAAAGATTATGACGCATTAATTAAATAACTATGCAAGTAGATTATATATCAGTTGAAGCAGCAATTCCCGAATTTAGAAGATTAACAAAGATAGAAGGTGGGTTTGATAAAAAAGATATTTTAGCGTTTGCTAATGATACTGTTGATCGTATATTAACTGGAGAACAATTTGAACATAAGATTGCTTTAATCCCAGTTAGAGATTATAAAGCAGAGCTTCCCTATGGGTTTAAAAATATATGTCAAGTAGCATATAGATCTGTTTGCGATAATCAAGATACTATTGTAGATGAAGTTGTAGAAATAACTCAAAACATCCTAGGGGAGGAGTGTAACTTAAAGATAGAAGTTAATTGCCCAAATTGTCATGAGCCTAAACCTTGTGGTTGTGAAACTAGTTTCATAACAGTAAATGCTGATAAAATATTTTCGGCCAGAAATCCTCAATCTCATGTTTCTTATATGAATCACTTTTATGATTATGGTGTTATGAATACTGGTCAAAGAGTAAGCCCTTATCATTCTGAGTTTATTCTTATAAGAAAAACAACTAGTAGCTTTTTTAACGTTCCTTATCATATAAGTGAGTGTGTTAATTTTAATCTAGATTGTAACATTGAATACAATATAGTTAAACCAAATCTCATATTAAATGTTCAGGAAGGAGAGATTCTCTTATCTTACTATTCTCTTCCTTTAGATGAGAATGGATATTTAATGATTCCAAACGAACCTACTGTTATCAAAGCAGTAACCTATGGGCTAGTGTTTAATTGGTTACAACAAAAATATCTAGAGACCTTTGAATCTCACATAAAAGCAGCTATGGATTCTTATGAAGAAAAGATGGAGCGCTGGATATCTAGGGCAAAGAATAAGCTTAGAACTCCTGAGTTCGACGATCTTCATTCCTTTGTAACTGGTTTCATTCATAGAATGGTTCCTAAACATAACTATTGGGAAGACTTAATGCGGAGAAGAGGAGATACTTTTAAATATCCTAGAGAAACGTATAACCTCAGGGGCTATAGAAAATAAGAACGATGTCTCAAAACAAATACATAACCAATACTTTTGAAAAAGGACTTAATCTAGATTCTAACCCAAATAACTTTATTCCAGGAACATATTCTTATGCTCTTAACGCAACAATTAAAGATCCTGATCAAGTTGGTGTATTTGGTAATGAGAATTCTAATAGATTATTCTGTGAGTTTGATTCTCAAATCATAGGTCATGGATATATCGATGAAAAAGATAAATGGATTATCTTTACTAGAAACGGTCTTTATCTTGTAGATAAACAAGGAGAAAAAGAGTTTATAGCAAATGATGATGAATTTGGTTGTAATTGGAATCTGGATGTATGCAATTGGATTACTCCTGAAATAAAAACAATAGACCCTTGTAATGAAACCGTAGTCTATTGGTCTAGTGGTTGTGAATACTTTAAATTAAACATTGATGAGATGCTTTCTCCAGAAAGAAAAGCAGCTCTAAAGGAGTCAATGAAGCCCTTTAAAAATCAATGTAGTGATATTACATGTGAATATTTTAAAGTATTTAAACTTTCTTGCGCTCCTAAGGTTTCTCCTGTGGGATATCCAAGAGGTGGTTCTTTACCTTGTGGAGCTTATCAATTTGCAGTTAAACTCAAAAACAACGAGGGTGGAGAGACCAATTGGTTTACAATAAGTGATCCTGTTTACATAGGTAGCGAACATAATCAACCTGGGGAAAGATCTGATGGTTTCATCGAAGTTAACCTTTCTGCTCTAGATTGTAATTACGACTATGGAGAGTTAGCTGTTATTTCTACAATAAATGGTATTGTAACTGCTAAACTAATAACCAGGTTTAACTATGTTAACGATGCTTACTCTTATACCTACACGGGAGAAGAAGGAGACCCTATTGCAATAGAGGAAATAATTGTTAAAGGAAAAACATACCTAGAGGGTCAAGATCTTATTCAGTATAACGGTAATATGTTATACTACAATATCCGACAACAGAAGAATCTTAACTACCAGAGACAAGCAAATGAGATAGAAACTTCTTGGGTCCAATATAGAGTGCCCTATGCAATTGCAAAAAAGTATAATCTTAAAAGTTATATGCGAGGAGAAACTTATGCCTTCGGTATTAAGTTTAATTCCTCTGATGGAAGATCCACAAGAGTATTTCATATTCCAGCTTTAGGAACTTCAACTAACTCTGGTGATAATGCAACTAGCGTTCCTATAAGCACTTCTCCAACAGCAGAGATAGCAAATGGTCCAGATGATGAATATCGTCGCACAAGAACTCCAAAAGAAGATACTGTAGATGATCCTCAATTTGATGAGTTTGATTCTGCAACAACTACTCAAGCAGAAGGAGCAACAACAGATGTTACAGATGGTTGTGATATTCTTACAGAATGTGAAGATTGTGAAGAAGCAGCAGAACATTGTAATGAGGATGTACCAAATATAAAAGAAGTAATTACAGATTTCGGAGATGTGTTATCTTCTTTTGGTCTAGATAACCCAGACGATCTTTCTAGAGATTATGCCTCAGCAACTCCAAATGAAGCTGGTAAAAAGATACTAGAGTCGGTAGAACAAAGAGAAAGGACTCAAACAATAAAAGCTAATGTTTCTGTTAGTAAAGGTGATTATGCACCTATGTCTGAAAATACAGAGACAATAGAATTCTCTAGCTTGATGGCTGGATTATATTTTGATGCTTATGGTGTTCCTGAGATTGAACTTCAAATAGATAAAGTTAGCCTAGGTCCTACTATTCCTAAACTGGAAGAGGATATTCTTTACCCGGATATGAAAGATTGTTCCGGAGAATATATCTACGGAGATTTTGCAAATCAACAAGTCAGACATCATCAGGTTCCTTGGGCTTCAGATAAACCACATTATATATCAAATGCAATAGGTGTTCCTTCTAAATACACTCCAGATGCAGATGAATACAGTGATGCTTATGTAGATATTATAGGTCCTAGATTTAATAACATTCACATGCCTTCCGAAGAGGAGCTAGGGTTTAAGCTTTGTGAAAGAAATCCCTTTACAATTCTTCAGGTTCCTAGGACTTCAAAAAATAAAACAATACATAGTAAGGGCATCTTGACTAATCTTCTTAGAAGTAGTAATGATGGTAAGTTTTACTTGTACCCTTCCCACGGATTAAATTCTGAAGACTCCAACGTAAACAGATATATCAAAATAGGAGATTCTAGAAGGGATCCAAATGCTATCCTTCAAAACAACTATAACTTCTGGTCGTTAGATACAATGACAAAGGCTCATGCTTTAAACTTCACAGGAGTAAAGCTAGAAGGTATAGCTTCAGGTATTGGTCAAAGGCATGGCCTCTATGAGAGAGGAAAAGAACCCCAAGACACTTTCAGAGGTTCTAGACTCGACCAAAGAGGGGCTAGACAAGGTATTAACTTAAATGCGTTTGAAAGACGAACAGGTTTTTGGTCTTCTGTCTATAGAATTTATGCTCCAGCTAATGAGGTAGTTTCTCCTCCTGCAGGAGCTCCTTATCCTTTAATGAATAAGTATCAACAAGAGTCTGTTTGGTTAGGTGCGAATATTCCTCCGATTGTAGATAAATCCTTTAAGGGAGATGTATTAAACCATGCAGCACCTATAACAGATGCTAAAGCTTATTATGTAGCTCTTTATAGACATCTTCCTAACCAGTATGGGGATTTAACCAACATGGTTTATAAACCAGTCTTAGAGGCTGGATTTAGTAACTCAGGTGTTATAGAAGGTATCTGTGGAGATATATTTATTGGTTTCCATTCTTTTATAAGAACTAGCTATGTTTCTGATAAAGTCGGAAATAAATTCCCAATAGGAAATATGGTTCCTGGAAAAGCAGATAGATGTGTTTGTGATAACCCAGAAGATGCTATTCACTCTGCAGCAGGAAAAGGAATTACGGATCTTCCTAAAAGTGGTGATAAAGCAGATGCTAGAAATTGGGCAGGATTACACACAAATACTACTAGTCACAATTGGTCAACCTCTAACAACGAGGGTACGATAAGTGATTACTATTTTCCTAAGACAGTTAAAACTCTTATCACCTACTGTGGAGAGTTTGAGGTTAACCCTTACCTAAGACAAAGAGGAGAATCGCTAGAGGATCAAGTTTATAAACCTTTAAAAAGGGAATACGGTTTAGATTCTTCTATAGATTCAAACTCTGGTACAGGTTGGGAAAATGATTATTTAAATCAATTCTATTGGGAAGACGAAAGACCCTCTAGATGGAAGTTAATTAGAAAAACTCTAATAAGAACTATTATAACTCATATAGCTCCTATTCTTGGCGTAGATATGCTTTTAGATGGTACGGCTCCTCTTGAGACTGTATTCACCCTAGGCACTGCATTTTTTGTTATAGGTATATGGAATCAACTAAGTAAGGTTCTATTTAGTAACCACTACATAGATGAGCTTTTAGGAATGCCGGTTTGTAGAACAGATGATGAGGGTGGTGAGGAAGATAGATATATTAATAACTTCTTCCAAAACTATAAGAAACACAATCCGGACTTAAACTCTGAAAACAAAGTAGAAGTCTTTTATGGATTGCCTGTTCCCTACTATACTTGTGATTGTGACAATTGTGATGACACTACTACCAGTGAAATATTTATTTCTGATGAACAGCAACAAGGTTCTCATCTAGACGCCTACTCTGTAGTTAGACCCAAGAATGTGATTAATATTCCAGCAAGTAAGGGAACTCTCACAGATATATTTATTAATGGTACAGACCTTTGGGCTCATACAACTGAACAACTAATCCCTCTCAGATACGGTAGAGTTCATCAAGCTACCTCTCTTGGAGATATTATTCTAGGAGAAGGCCCAATATTATCTAAACCTGTAGGTATCTCAGAAGGGGTTTACGAAGGAAGGGCAGGATTGATTTCTCCTCAACACGCAATTAACACTCAATACGGAAGAGTGTTTGTAGATTACAAAGCAAAGAAACTCTTCTTGTTTGGAGAGAGTTTAATTGAACTTTCTAACACAAGAGTCTACAATCACTTTAAAAACAAATTACATTATTGTGAAGTAGGGTCTTGTGAAAATGAACATATAAAACCAAACGATATTGCTTTAGGTATAGACCCAAGGACAGATAGACTCCTAATAACCAAACGAGGAATAGGAGATGATCATTGGACAATGTCTTATGATTTTCAACTACAGCAATGGATAAGTTTTCACTCTTATACACCAAACTTCTATATTTGGGATAGAGCAAATATGATCTCTGGTACAGATACCGAGCTTTGGATACACGATGTTAAGTGTAATTACCAAACTTTTATGGGTAAGTTTTATCCACATATATTAGAATTTAACATAAACGATAGTGACATTTTAAACGAAGTGTTTAAGAGTGCTTTACTTTACACAGATGCATCTAAATGTCAAGGTTGCGATTCCTTAAACCTTTTGGACAGAGATGTAACCTATAACACTATTTGGGCTAGAAATCCCTATCAAACAACAGGACCTCTTCCTACTACTTTTATAACTCCTAGAAAGGCAAATAAAGAAGATATAGAATATCGTTCTAGCGATAAGTTTGAAGTAGCTCTAAGTAAAGACAATGTCCTATGGAGCTACAATGAATTAAAGGATCGTACAAAAAGTATTGACTCTTCTATGTATGAAAAACAAGCTTGCGGTGTAGAGATTACTCCGATTAACTTTGTAGATTCTATGGATCCACTTTCGTTTAAAAGTAATATACATTTGAATAACCACTTGTTTATACGGTTTATTTTTGATAAATTTGCCGATTACAAGTTATATACCTACAGTCATTTGACGTTAACAAATAAGAAACCAGAGCTTTATGGCTAAGCGCAAATACTATTTAAAAGGAGGAAAGATATGTAAATATCCAGATGGTGGCCCAATAGAACACGATGATTGGACACTAGATAACCCTGAATCAGAAGGTTGGGAATCGGGTGCTGGTTGGTATCCTGGTCCAAATAGTATCAGAAATGTAAAATATAAATCTCCGTGGAATAATCCAGAACTTTTGGGAACTTTGGGACAACTAATGGAAGGATCTCTTAGACGTCCTCAGAATGTGGATATCTTTAATCCTGTAAAGGGATTTTATGGTTTTCAATATCAGAAAGGAGGATATCCAAAGTTTCAATCGGGAGGTAATTCAGAATGGGTTGTACCGCCCTCAACAATAACCGAAAAAGTAGATGTTCCTACTTTTGATTTTCAAGAAGACAACCCTTATTCTACTTTTAGTTATCCTAGAGTATGGGTAACAGAAGTACCGGGTGTTCGTAGACAACCTCGTCCAGAAATAAATATAGAACCAATAGGTAGTTTATCCATTGGACAACTTGAAAAAGAAAGACCTTTACCTGATCTTTCTAACATAGAAAACTCTTTTTATTCCAACGGAGAATATATTCAGGATTGGACCAATGTTCCTAACCTTAGAGTAGTGAGCAAGAAACGTAAGTCCGATGGACAAATAATCCCTGTAGCTATTGAGAACAGTGAGGGTAAAAGAATAAGTTGGAAGAAGTATCGGGATAAACCACTTCCTAAAGGATTTCAATATGCCGATGTAGAAAAGAAACAAAAAGGTGGGTTTATCAATACAACAGGATATACTCCAGGTACAGAATCTTTTAATAATCCTTTTAATGTAATTCCTTCTAATAAGATTACAATGAAGAATACTCCTTTTCCTGTATTAGCAATACCGGATGTAGGGGATCCCGTAGTTCTTAAACCAGGAGAAAACAAAACCTTTAAAAATGCAACCCAAGTGACAGAGATACCTTTAAATCCAAAAAAATTCCAGATGGGTGGTTCAACTGGAAGTTATATTACTAATGCTGCAAAAGATTTTCAAGATTCTAGTACAGAAGTTCTTAGAGAGGCTGGTGATCCTTGGGAATACCAAAAGGTTGGTGGTAAATGGAAAACTAGAAAAATAGGTAATAAGAATTGGATAGAGGCCAAAGGGCTTCCTCTTGCTGCTATTAAAGCAAGATATGAACCAGATTCATTAACTTCTTCTGAGGAGAAGCTAGTAAAGAATCATGAAGAAAAACAAATAAATACTCCCGGTGTTTGGAAGAAACCAACAGATTGGGGAACTAGTGGTTCTCAATATAGTCCACAGCTATTAAGCAATCCTTATTTTGTTCCCCCTGCTTTACAAGACCCTGTTATACCTTCGCCAAACGCACCAATAGTAAATCCACATGCTGTGGCAAAACCTGCAGCTATAAATCAAACGTATGTTCCTGGTTCTGGAAGATCTCAGTTTTATCCTGGAACAACCTATCCTGTAAACTCACCAGCAAATGTTCAAGCGTATGTTAGGCCCAACACTCCTATTATGGATCCTAATGGTAGAATAACTATAGATCTCACTAATCAAACTAAAGTTGGTGATCTACCGATAATAGATTATACCGTAACAGATAAATATGGAAATGAAACAGCGGGTGCTCCAGATTTTGATATTATAAACAGAATGATTCCTCTATATACTACGATGTTAGGTGCAGGTTTACATAATAGAATCCTTAGTGGTCCTACCCCTGTTCAACAACCTTGGAAAACACCAAAAAGATTTATGCCATATAATAGAACAGACTATAACCCGCTGTTTCAATATCAAGAAGGTGGGGATGTAGAAATGTTTAATAACCAAAGAGAATCTGATTTTGATTTAGGTTCTTATCTTCCTTTCATCTTAGAAGATCCTAGAAACACACTTAACGCTGGTAAAAGAAATCTTATTCCTATTCAAGCAGAAAAAGGAGAATATATTACTAGTCCTTTGGGAGATATAGTAAAGTCTGCTGCTAAGAAAAGGCACAAAGATATGGAAGATGAACCTACCGATATTACAGCAGAAGAGAATTATATCTTTTCGGATTCAAAGGGAATGACCCTTAAAAAGAATAAAGGAAGCGCATCTGTAGATGGAATTAGATTTGATGAAATTCAGCTAGGTGTTGCTCCTATGTATTATGAAGAAGGTAAAACAACGCCAACACCAAAAGAGTATTTTCTTTCAGATATTGAACCAAACAAAAATAAATATACATTCGCAGATGCAGCTGGAAAGGTTGCTAAAAAATTTCCTTTAACAGAAAGAAAAGATCCTTTCTCTAGACTTGCTCAAGTAGAAAATAAGCAATCTAGAATCCCTTACATAGAGGCTCTTAAAGATCTTTCAGAAAGAAAGAAAGGAAACACGGGTGAATCCAATGAATATAAAATGGGTGGTATGATTAACTTTAATCGTTTAGCAAGTATGTATGGTCCAATTGATCCTATGATGAATCAAACCAAAGGTCAAGATAAAGCCTTACAAGCTCTTAATATAATTCCTAAATTTCCAGAAGGTGGGGAACCTGGTTTAAATGAAGGTAGCTCTCCTTATGATGAATATGAATTTGATCATAGACAAAGAAAACAAAACAAAAGAGAACAGTGGAATTGGTGGATTAATCAAGCTCAACACCACTATAGAGATTATTTTCAAAACGTAGCTTATCCTGGTGCTCAGGGTCAAGCTTTCTTAAATGCTTTAGGAGTTGTTGGTCAAGAGCCTTATAGGGGTCAGAATGAATACCTCTATGGTAATCAATATTTCTCTCGTCTAGGAAATCAAGAATCTCAAATGATGAGGGATTTAGATTCAGACAAAGCTTATTACTCTTCTCTCATAGATAGAGAAAATTCTGCTTTGAGACTTGCCCAAGATCCTTCTATGTTAGGTTCTATGAGAGCTAATGCCATTAGACAATCTAATGAAGGAATAAGTGGTTTAGGTAGAGAACGTAGAGGACACATGAGTAGATTTGGTGATCTAAGGCTCAACGCAACAGATATGTTTGCTGGTAGGCAAAACCAACAGAAGGGTTATGAACAAGATTTTAGAAACAATCAAGTAAGTAGCTTAGCGGGAATAGGTAGTTCTTATATAGCACAAGATGCTGCTTTAAGGGGTCAACACTTAGGTGCTCAAACTCAACTTCAATTAATGGAGCAACCTGGTAACAATTGGTCTGATTTTACAGATTCAATGGCAAAGATTCTTGGCACAGTTGGTAATTTTATTTCTGCTTTTGTTCCTGGCTCAGGTGGTGGTGGTGGAAACACCGGGCAACAAGTAGACGGTAGTTATCGTTACACTGGCCCAAATGGTCCTTCAAGTTATGGTGGTAATTATCCTTGGGAACCAGGAATGTACGGTACTCCTACTAATAGTTTTAGTCAACCTTTAAGAACACCTACCTGGGGTTCTCCCGGCTCCGGATGGAGAGGTGGTTACTATCCTGAATAATGAAAAATCAAAAAACTCAATTAGATAGATATGTTGAGGAATATTTTGAGTTACCAGACTTTGATGTAAGAAACGAAGTTAATCAACGGTTCTTTTATCAAGAAGGTGGTTTCGCAAGATTCGTTCCTATTGCTCCTGCACCTGTAGGTTTCCCTAGTCCTAATGTTCCACAGGCTCAAATGCCTAGAGACGACAGTATGCAATCTCTACAATACCTAGGAGCTTCGTTACAGAACCTTGGTCAAATGAGAATGCAGAATAGAGCTCTCAATATGAGAGAGAGGCAGTTTGAACAAGAGATGGAGTTTAATAAAGAAAGGCATCAGTGGGATGTTGCTAATCAACAAGCTAACTTACAGCTTCGTCAACAAGAGTTCGAACAAAGAGCGAAACAATTTGAAGTAACCTCGATGCTTCAAAAGCTACAGATGAACAATACCTTTACGGATTCTCTTATGAAACAAGAGATTCCTCTTTATCGAATGGATGATTATAAGGCTTTATTAGATGAAAATAAAGTTGCAATGTATCAAGAGGAGGCAATGAGTACTGATGACCCCCAGGCTTTTTATAGGTTTGCTACTGCTACATCTAAGACTTTATCTGATCCTAGACTTATAGAAATGAGAATGCAAAAGTCTAGCGATGATGAGATAATTAAGAGACTTTCCCTTATGCCTCCGGATATGTTTGATTATTCTAATGGTGCGGAAATTCTTGCAGCTAGTATAGCAGGAAAGCCGCTTCCCCCAATTGACATTGATCCCGCATATGAAACATACATTAAAGCTAAAAATAGCGGTGAGTTACAACATAGATTGGCTCTAACTAATGAGCTAAACAGTAGAGCTCAAGAACATGCTGCAGATGCTATCTATAATCAAATGAGAGCACAAATGGGTAAAGAACTTTACGATGGTATGGTAGCAGAGTTAGAAGGAGTTACAGATCATGATGCTAGATTTAAAATTATGGAGAAATGGAATCTAAAAGCTGGTAAACCAGGTTCGGGTTCTTCAGGAGTTCCTAATAATGAATATGCTCAGAATTGGCTTAGAGCAGATATGATTTCAAAAGCAACTGGTAGACCTTTCCATGAGGTATATGAAGAAATCCTTAGAAGTACCGATAGTGCTGATCCTAAAAATTATGATGAGTTTACTGGTCAACTACTTAAGACAGTTGGTTCTAGTTTTGGTACTATGGTTTCTATTATCGACAATACAAACGTCATTAAACCTTTAGCAAATAAGATCAATGGTTCAACCTACTATGATAATATTTCCTTTAATCCTTTAGATAGCCCTCCGGAAGGTGGTAACGGTTTAAGTTTATTTGATAAGGATAAAAAGAGAAGAGACATTCAGTTTACACCAACTGGTATTCAAGTCCACGGGGGAGATTCAGCAGGTTCTGTAATGTTAATGGGTGATGTTCAAACTACTAGTAGAATAATAGCAACAAAATTAGGTGGTAAGAATTATACCTTTGATGGTAAGAAAGGTACCTACACAATAAAGAATGTCAAAACTAGCAACATAGACTATGATAAACTAGGAATAACTTTAGATCCCTCTTTCCTTAGAGGCGGTTCTCCAGGACCTAAGGCTAGTGATGGGTTCTCTTTTGATTATAAAAATTCAGAGATGCCAGAGAATGTTAGACTTAAAGAAGGTTTAAATGCTTCTAATTTCTCTCCTAGATCTAAAAATACAATGGCTCAGGCTCCTACAAGTCTAATGATTAGTGATGATCATGTTTATCATGAAGGAGATATTGAAAGAGGTTACTCTAATGCAGATTACTTTGATGTTGGTCTTGGTGCATCTAGAGAATTCAATCAAGACTTTTATGAGTTTGTTACCAATGACGAGCATGGTTTAGAATACTTAATTAAGAATGGTTATGAGGTCCACGAAGAAAGTAATGAAAAAGATCATACACCCGGACTATATTATCATGCTGCAATGGTTACTACCAAAAACCCAAAAGCTACTGCGCCCCATCTACACTTTCAAAACTATGGTGCTACTCCAGAGGGTCAACCAAGAGGAAGGGCAGGTTCAATGTTTGGAATCCCAGTAAGAGTATGGTACGAACCTAGTACCAAAGATTATAGAATAAGTTATCCAGGAACAAGCAGAGAACCTACACGAGTATCCTGGGAATGGTTCTATAGCCAAATTAAGGCAGGAGGTTTTAATCCTAAGTAAGAATGAAGAAAATCAAAAAGTATCAAGAAGGGAGTCTCGTAGAGTCTCCTGATCAGAACGTTAATGAATCTCTATCGCAGAATCAGTTAGATACTATTTCTGTTAATGATCTTATTGATCAAATGTTAGAGAAATCTAATCAGAGATATGCTCAAGAACAACAACAAAAACAAGTTGAACATGAGCAAAATCCTATACAACGTAATGAAGAAGGAGATATTCAAAATCCTAACGATGATGATATTGATTCTATGCTTAACATGGGTAATCAAGTTTATGATGACTACAGAAAGAACAAAAGACAAGAAATTTTAGATACTTATGGTGATATCACAAATGAACAAAGAGTACGAGATCTAGAGAATCTAGCTAGAGCAAATATAGACACAAGAGGAGTTAATATAGCAGATATACAATTCTTTTCTACAACAGAGGGACTAAAAGAAAGAGGTGTTGAGATTCCAGAAGGTTTAACAGGAATTAGAAAAGCAGTTTTTCCAGACGGAAGAGAATACTTGTTCACTGACAAAGATAATCCGGCTTCAGCGAGTGCAGCATCCGATGCTAACACAAGAGTAAGTGTAGTAAAGAGTATAGGTAGCTCCTTTGCTAATCTCTTAGATATTGCAAGAAACGTAACTAACACAACAGTATTCAAAGCTGCAACATTAAACATTCCTGGACTTCTTGAAGATAGAGAAAAAACTCAAGAAGAAAAAAGTGCTGGTCTTCTTTATAACCCTTGGACAAAAGCTTTTAAAGAACACATGGATCAATATAAGATTCATGTTGCTCAAAGCGATGAAGCTATAGCTAGACAAAAAAGGCTTGAGGCTAAAAAACTAGAGAAGCGAGAAAACGCTAAAGATGTTCTTAGAAAGCAAGGTGTTTCCGAAGAAGAAATAGAAAGACAATTCTCTGAAGGAGAGTTTAAAGATTTTGGTAACTTATTCTTTGAAGCTGATTACTGGGGAAATGTTTTTTCTCATGAATTTTATAATGAACAAGCTCTACAGGGTTTAGAGTCTGCTATAGAATTCATAACTCCTGGGGCAATAGTTGCAAAAGGCGCTAAAGTTGGTAGCTTAGCAGCTAAAATTATTAGACCAGGTTGGGCAAATAAATTAGATAAAGCAACTAAAGCAACTCAAAACATATATAAAGCAGGAAAGGGTATTGATATTTTTTCTGCAGCTGCCGCTATGGGTGCTTTAGAAGCTCATATGGAAGGTTCTCATGCTGCCGAATCTATTGCTGTAGATAAATATAATAGCCTAGTCTATCCCGATGATACCGAAAAGCAAGTAAGAACTATTTCTGATATAGAAAAAGAACCAGACTCTTATGCTAAGCTAGAGGCGTTAGATGAGTATGATATTGCGTATACAGATATGTTTAACGCAAACTTAATCCCTTTAACTCTTCTTAACTCTGTGCCTATGGCAACCTTAGTGGGTGGAGGAGTATTTAAGAAGTTAGGTGATTTTGGTGCAAGGGTGGGCAGACAAAGACCAATTATTGCCGCTACTGCTGATGTAGGTGCAAACCTTTTCTCAGAAGGTCTTCAGGAAGCTTATCAAACAGGAGTAGAAAGGTTTGTTCAAGCTCAAATGGCTAATGGTCTTCATGATTCCTCTCTTCTAGAAAACATATGGGGTGGTCTAAGCAACATATCAAACATCGGTAAAGATCAAGAAACAACAGATTCTTTTATCTTAGGTGCAGCCTTAGGTTCAGGAACTAGTGTTCTTTTTGGAACCCTTGCTACTATAGATCAGCTTGAAAAGTTAAGTGCAGTTAAGAAAGCTCTTAAAAACTATAACGAATCCGACTTCACTTCTTTAGCTAGAACAATTGATGTTAACGGAAATCTTAATATTCCTGAAATTGCAGGTAAGATTAAAGCTTTAGATAGAGCAGTTATAAGTGAAGAGTTTCTAGAAGCAACCAAAGAGCTTGGAGATGCAGACTTAATTAACTATGCCTATGAACAAGCGTTATCTAGTTTAGTATACGATGCTCTTAACAATGGTTCGGATGTTGAAACCTTAAAAGACAGTGTAAGAAACATTCTTTTAAATACTTTCAACACAGATACTAAAGTAGAGGATATAGATGGAAACCGTAAAGATTTTTCGGAGATTCTAGATAGTAGATTAAACACTGTTGATAAGTTAGCTCATGATTTTGCTACTGTTCAAGCTAGAGAAAAAAAGTTTAAATCCCAAGGTCTAGAGTTTAGCCCAAGGTTAAAGCGTTCGGCTTATGATGCTAGAATAGGTCAAAGATATTTTTTAGATCTCTTTAACGATCTTAATCGTAGACTTCAAGATGTCAATAAACAAATTACCTCTGAGATTTCAATAGCTAGAACAAACGATCCTAAAAAATTTAAGGATATAAAAGAAGGTGAGGAAGCAGAAATAGAAATTAATGAGCCTGTAAGGCTTCTTAGAAAAGACAGAGACGAGATTCAATCCAAGCTTGGTCAAGTTGTGAATCTCCTTCAGAAGTATGGAGAAATGACAGATACTCTTTCTAAAACTTCAACGGTTAAAGAGAACGCTAAGAAAGAGAAAGAAGAAAAGGTAAAAAAGATAATTACCGAGACAACAGATGAGTCTAAGTCTTCCGAAGAGAATAAACAAAAGATAAAAGAAGCGTTAGCTTCTGAAGATTTATTTGATAAAGATACTTCTGAAACTGTTGATGACGAAATCAATGAGAGAAACAAACAAATAGCCGATGAGCTTAGATTTTCTATTCTTCCTGCTGAAGCCAGAAAAGAAGGGGCTACTGCAAGTTCTATTCTTAATATGCAATTTGGGAATAGACCGGTTGAAGATTGGGAAAAAGAAATAAGATTAAAAGCGCTTGAAGAACAATTAGCAATTCAAGAACAAGAAGCAGAAAGAGAACCTACAACCTTTAGATATAATAAACGACCTCTTCTTTTAGCTAGAGACGCAAAAAGAGCAGCTAAGGATTTAACTGTTGAAGAATTAGAAGAGCTTAAAAATCTATATGCACAGGCTAGTGGTAGAAGTTTATCAGAGCTTGATGATTCTGTCTTTATGGACCCTAAATTCATAGAACAGGGGTTAATAGATTCTCCACAATATCGTTCTGCTTGGAGAACAATGTTAATATCTAAGTTTGGTAGAGAAGAATTAGTTAAACAAGAGCATGATAAAGTTAGTCCAAAAGATCTCTTTGGAGAAGAGCATGAGAGTGATCAAGGAGTTCAAGATGCTCAAAATCCTCCGCCTCCTACTGAAGAACCCCCAAAAGAAAAAGAAACACCATTAAGTGAAGTAGCTTATGGAGATATAAATAGTATATGGACTCCTCATGTAGATGGTGCTCAAACTTATGATCCAACAATAGAGTACACTACAAGTGTAGAAGAATTTGAAAAGGGTAAGGCCTATATTCACATGGGTCTCTTAAAGGAAGGAGATACTGTGCACCTAGAAATTGAACCCGGTCTTCTTAAAAACGCAGATGTAAGTTGGACGAATGTAAGAATTCAAGTTGTAGCCTATAACGGTAACGATAGGATTGTTATTGGTCATTTAAAGTTTTATACAGCAAAGACCGCCACCCCTTTACTTAAATCGATAAGGGAAGATATTTATCGTAAATGGGCACAAGATCCTAGTGCTCATTATTATTCTGGTTGGTCAACAACTATTAACGAGATTCTTAAAGGAAAGATCACAAAAGATAAGCTAGCTAAGGCTAAGAATCCAGATAAGTATAGAGAATATCCGTCTATAACAGAGGTGTTAAAAGAAATAGATCTAACTATAGACGACGTAGAGTTAGGTATGTATGGTGGTACAAGAGCCGAACCTACTCCTTATTCAACGGGTGGTGCAGCTTTTCATGCAACAGTAAATAGACAAACAGATGATCCCGAAACTGGTACAGGTTTTATGTATCTTCTTTTGCGTTCTCACAAGACTAGCTCCAATAAAGATTATTGGGAAATCGTTCCTGTATTCACAAAAAGAGTAACAGACATAGATGGTTACAAAGAGAAGATAATCGAATTAATGGATAAAGGAGACTTAGCCGGCGTCCAAATGATGGTTAAATGGAGACCCAAAGGTAGAGAAGGTTATTATCCTGCTTTTGCAGTAGAAGATGGTACAGCTGTTATTAAAAACAATAGAGGTGGTGTAATTGCTAAAGGTGGTCAAGAAGTTTACGATTATTACGAAAAGGAATTCGGAATCAGCAATAAACCTGCACACATAGATCTTGCTTGGTTTAAAAAGTTTGCAGGCGAAAGAAGATTTCAGCATCCTTTCTTTGGTCAAACTACTTTAAAAGAAATAGCTTTCAAACATCTTGGAGTAACTGATATCAAGAAAGATGATGTCTATACCTACAGTTACCAAGACAAAACAATGAAAACATTCTTTAGAGATGCTAATTTCTTTGTTGATCCTTGGAGCAAACCCAGTATACCTGCTCCTGGTGTTCCAATTGTAGGTAGTGTTCCTACAGAAACTCCACCGACTCCTGGAATTACTGTTGAGCCTAAACCAGAAAAGAAAGAAGCACCAAAGGTTCAACCTAATAAAGATGAACCTCTAGCCCCTGTTGTAAGACCGGGTAGAAGACCTAAGTTAAAGTTATCAAAGAAAGATAGCGTAATATATGAAGATGAGAAAAAATCTCTAAAGTGGTTTAAATCTAGACTAGAAGAAATAGGATACACTATCGATGATGCAGCAATTAAAGAACTTCATAAAGTTCTTAAATTAGGAGACTCCGCAAAGATATGGGGTGTTGCTAAAGATGCTGCTGTTACTCTTGCCTCTAAAAGACCAGAAGGTACAACTAGACATGAAGCTTTTCACATTGTATTTAATGTATTCCTTTCTGATAAACAAAGAGAGACAGCTTATCAAGAGGCTTGGAAACTCTTTGGCGATAGAGTATTTGTTAATGGAAAGAAAGCAACTAAAGAACAGTTTGAAGAAGAACTTAAACAAAATCTATTTGGACCTAGATATTCTATAGGTGAAAGAAAAGCATCTCAAGGAGCTAATATAAAACTGGGTGTTCCAGAATTATTTGAATCTAATCCTGAATTAGCCAATGCTGTATATGAAGCTTTAGGGTTTGAGGGTAATACAATAGAAGCAGATATAGAAAATACTGTTACTGAAGCCTTTAAAGAAAAAATATTCAGAATTGGAACAATTCCTTTTGAAAAAACTGAATTTGAAGATATTAATGTATATGTTAAAAAGAAAAATGATAATGAATTTTCAATAGCTGTAGATAATAAAGGAAGGAATATATTTGGATTAGTTAGTGCAGTTTTAGATTTTCAGAGAAGAGATTTAGACAGTGATTCTATATATGCACCTAATCCAAAAGGTTTTATATTATGGGAAACTTTTTTAAACTCTGAAACTGCCTCTACTCCTAAAGCAAAAGTTATTGTAGATAACAGATTTTCCATCGCTCTTGGTGCATTAAAAGCTTTAAAAAATAATGGTATTGAACATATACATTTTCCAGAAAGATTTGAAGAAGATTTTAAAAAAGAATATACTCAATTCTTAAAACAAGAGTTTTCTTCTGTAGGTTTTACAGATGTCATAGATAGCAGATTAAAAACTATACAAATATCTATAGATGATTTAATTAGAATCATTAGCTTAAAGTCTTCTGATTCTAATAAAATAATAACCCCACAACAAAAACAACAAGCTCAACAACTATACTCTCAATACCTTGATACTATATTTCCTGATAGTAAAGTAAAAGATATTGTTTATCATTCTACAATAAGACCTTTTTCTGCTTTTGATTTTACTAAAAGAACAATGGCTTCTAAAGATTTAGGAGATGGGTTTTACTTTTCTGATATAGATCATATAGATGTGTGGAAGAAATATCAAGAAAGTAATAGAGATTTTGTAAAGGGGTTAGATGCTAAAAGAAAAGAGTTAGAAAAATCTTCTCCGCTTCTAAAAAAAGCAATTTCTTTACCTTTTTTAGTAAATCTCACTAACCCTTATATAACAAAAGACTTCTATGGTAGTGTAATGCTCAATGAAGATAGATATGAAGAATTTAAAAAGGGAAACTATGATGGCGTTTTAGAACGTTCAAAATCAGAATCAAGCATACGACAAGGAGTTATTTACAATACATCAAATGTATTGAGTTTGGGTTCCAAACAGGATATAGAGGGGTTTAAAAAATGGAAAAAAGATAATATATCGGATTCTTTAAAACATGATGATCAGATAACCAGATACGCTAAAAAACTTAGAGAAATAAACGAAAGAAGATCTTTAGCAACAACTGGCGACTTAGTTAAATCACAGTTAAAGTCAATGGATATCCTAGCTTCAGATTATCAAAATAATACTAACCAATCTACTGAAGATTATGTAGCCTCTGAAAAAACTATTAGAGACCTAGCAGCAAGAATGTCTGATAGAATAGGTATTCCTGTAAGATTTGAATCTGATAGAACTAAAGAATATAAAGGTAAATTAGAAAATGGTACTGCTATAGTTAATTTAGCTTATGCTACATTAGATACTCCTATACATGAAATATTAGGACATCCTATTATTAGAGCTATTAAAAATAGAAGCAATTATTATAAAGAAGGTGACACTGCTGAGTTTCATGGCTATGGGGGCCCTGAGAGAGTTACTATAACTAAAATATTTGATGATACTTTAGAGGTAGAATTTAGGGATTCTAAAGGTAATATTCAAAAAGCTGATTTATTTGAATTAACTAAAACTCAGAATACTTTGTTATACCAAAACCTACTCAAAGAACTTGAATACGGTAAAGGTAAAGAAGTATTGGATAGAGTTAAGAGGGATTACAATATTAAGAAACAAGCTACTGAAAAAAATAATGACTATGAATATGAAGGATATATTTATACACAAAGAGGGCCTAATTTTAATAGGTATAATAAATCTACAGGTGTATTCGAGGAAACTACAGAAGTAAAACATTTAGAAGCTTTAAATTATTACTATGATACTAATAAAGTAAGATATACTTTAGAAGAACAACAAGAAGAAGCTATTGTAGAATTATTAGGTTTATATACTGCTGATAGACTAGATAAAGTTAAAGATGGTAAATTAATATCTTTACTTAAAAGACTTCTTAAAGAAATGAAAGCTTTTATGAAAAGCTTAATTGGACAAAAAGAAGTAGAGATTGATAAGTTACCTGATAATATGACATTAGGTGGTATTGCTGATTTATTAGCTTATAGTAATTCTAAGATTATACTTCCTGGTAATGAAGTTGTTTATACTACTCCAGATAATCAACAATTTAAAACTTATGCAGAAGCAAGTAAGCATATTAGTGAGTTAGCTAAAAGTGTTGAAGATGTTGATTTGAGTGATATTGAGTTATTTAATTTACCAGACAAATTTGAAACTAAGGATGACTTTATTTTTGAAAAAATAAATGGCAAATGGGTTTTAGATTTTACAACTATAAATCCTACATATAATACTTCTAATTCAGTAAACCAATCATATAAAAAAATAAATAAAATTTCTATAACTGAAAAAGATTATAAAAACGCTAAAGAAAAAGGAATTATTATTAATGATGCTTTAAAGAAAAAATACCTATATAATAATGAAATTTACGAATTTTTTGAAGGAATTAGCTTTTTTGATACAAAAGATGAATATTTTAAATATCCAAAACAACTTGAATTTACAAATGATGAGATAAAAGAAATATACTTTAAAGAAAATAAAAAAGACAATTATGTAGATGATGATGGAGAATTTGGAACAGGTAAAAGTTATACAAGACAAAATACAATTCAAAATTTTATAGAAAAAACAAAGAATACGAACAATCTAAAGAGATTATAGAAGAATGGAAGAAAGTAAATAATATTCAATATAATCCAGAAGAAGTATATAGTAGAGGTCAGGAATTTGTTTCTGTTGTAGGTGCTTATTCAGATTTTGATGTAAATCTTATGATGCAAAATTTATTGCAACATATAGAAGATAATCAAAAGGCTGGTGGAGAATTTACAATTTCTGCTTTTACTAAACCTGTTGATAGAGAAATAAATCATTTAGAAGGTGGTGGAGGTAAGGTTAAATTTAAAATTTACCCTCAATCACAAGATATTAAATGGGCTGCTAATACAGATGTATATAGTGGTAGTGTTTGGGATGCTTCTGAGAAAGTAAGTAAAGATAAAAAGTCTGAATTACTTGGAGTTAGTTATACTAAATATCCTTCTTTACAAAATGTAAATTCAGTACAACCTAATTTAGCTGCTATCGTAGATGATTTAGCACACCATCACAATGAATTAGGTATATCTCTTACAGGTAGTAATTTTAGATTAGAATATGACGAAAATATTCCATATTCTACTAAAAAAATTATTAATAGTATTAACTCTATCCTTGACCAAAAATATGGTAAATTAGTTAAGCCTGAGATTAAAAAAGCCGAGATAGAAAAATATAGAGTAAAAGAAGTTCAATATTTTGAAGGCGAATTCTTTGAAGATTTTAAAGAATTTAACACAAAAGAAGAAGCTGAAGAATATGTAGAAAGTAAAAAATATTTTTCTGGTAATAGATTAACTATTGAAAAATATTCAGGTAAACAACCAACTCAAACAAGAGAAAATACTACAAGTATTAAGAGTGTTAAAAGTAAATATAATTTACTAGATACTGAATATGGGACTTTAGACTTAAATGAAGAAGAATTAACTTCCGCTGAAGATTATTTAAATTCTTTAAAGACAGCCACAATAATACTTAATGACAGTTCTGTAAATAATGAATATGTAAATGCTAATAAATGGTTTATAAACATTGAAGGTAATTATCCTGATGGCAACTTTAACACTAAAAAAGAAGCTGAGGATTATTTAAAAGATAAAGTACAAAAAGCACAAAATACCTTAAATAAATTAAAATCTAAGCCTAAAAAAGAATACACTTCTCAAGCAGAAATTAATACCAAAGTAGCTGCTTTAAAAAAAGGTGCTAGAAAATTCCCAAGAAGTTTAATTAGAAGTGAAGTTAGACCTATTAATAATAATTATAATTATAATTTAGATTTTATTTCTGATGAACTACCTTTTCAAAAACTAAGTAAATCTTCAATTCCTAATCAACAATATTTAAAGACAGAAGATTCCTACTACGAACAACAAAGTATCCTAGAACAATTAGAGGAGTTCATGGCTGAAGGTATAGAAGACTTTAAGCTTGAAAATGGTATGCCAAAATGGTTACGAGAATCTAATTCAAAATTAGGAAAAATTCTTCAAGATCTTTATAAGTTTATTTTTAAACAGTGGGATATCCTACAGCAATACTTCAGAGACGATTTTACTCTAAAAGAACTTTATCGTCAAATAGAGAATAATAGTTTAGGTAGAGATTTCTTTGGTAAACGAAGAAAGACCTTTAGAGAAATCTTTAATAAAAGAACCTCAGATAGAATAGCAGATAATAAAGAACCTGTAGTTAGACTTAAAATTGATAAGATTCATCCTGCTGAAATTCACACGGTACTGGAACTTATTAATAAAGATCTTGTAAATCACGTTGCAGCAAATAAATTTAGAAAAGCCGGTGAAACAGGTTCCCCTACTCTTTACAATTATTTAGTTAATCAATCTTCTGAAGTAGTAGCCCAGAGATTAACCGATGTGTTTAACTCAGTTAAATATAACTTGGTAAATCAAGCTGAGACCTATAAACAGATGATAAGCGAAGAGACAGATATAGAGGCTGCTGAGGATTTAAGATACACCTATAACCTTATAAACGCTACTCAAGAACTTCTTGTTCCTGATTTCTTTAGTGGAGAAGAATTAAGCATAAAGGATGAATCTGCTGACTTTATGTATAGGTTGCTTATGCACCTAGAGAAGAGTCAGGGTATTACTCTAGAGGGTGGTAAAATTCTTTCACATAGAGAAGTAGAAGATACTCAACAAAATTCTGATGAGGTTCAAGATTACACAGAGGATGATTCTTCTGATTCTGAAGAGGAGTTGTCCGTAAAAGAAGCTGTAGACTCATACGAACGTTGGCAATTAGATGTTTTAAGAGAACAAAGTTTCGAAAAGATCACACCTAAACTTAAAAGAGTTATAGGTATGATTCCTATGGTATCTGATGGTCAAATTATAAAAAGCTCTGCAGGTGGTAACGTATATTATGAACCAGAGAAAGTCTTTGATAGATTGGTTCATGATTTAAGTTCTTCTGCCACCATAAAAGAGATGTTGAATAAACTCGATAAGCTTCGTTCTAAAGATGATATGATAGATGGAGTTTTAGCAGAGTTACTTAAGGATGATTCCTTAGCTTTAGACTTGTGGATAGGTATAGGTAATAAGTACATTACGGAGTACTTAATGAATCTATCTAGCACAGCTTCCTTAAGAGTGTTTCCTTCTAATTATAAGGGTATTGTAAAACAAATAATCAAACAGTTTCAAGATAACTTTACTTTTCTTAATGTAAACCCAGAAACAGGAAAACCAAAGGCTATCATAGGTGGAAAAGAAGGTGTTTCTGTCGAAACCCTTAGAGACTTAGTTAAAAGAACTAAAGACGATAGAGAACAAAAGAGAAAAGACCTTCCTCAAATTCTTAAATGGATGGGGATCATGGTTTCTGAAAAAACCAAAGCTTTCCTTTCAGATGTATTATCAGAAGAAGAATTAGATGTCATATACTCCAATCTAAGCTTTATAGTTTCTCAAATAGAACAAAATAAGAATCCGGCCTACTTTGATGAAGCAACTAATGAAGGTGCTCATAATATGGTCAAGGGTATCGCAGAAATTCTTAAAAAAGGAGATGAGCAAATAGATCTTAAGATGTTTACCGATGGCAAAAATAAATTAAGATCCGCACATTCTGTTGCTGGGTATTCAATTAAATTCTTCCATTGGTTAAGAACAAGTATAGTTGATCAAAAAGATCCTAAGATCAGAAGACAAGCACAAGAAGCTTTTCAAGAAGAAACAAATTATATTTTTTATAGGGACGCTCCTATTGTTAAATGGATTCTAGGTGATAAAAGAATAGGCACAAGATACGCTTACATGGATTCTAGAAAGAGAAACGAGCAGCAAGAGGGTAGAGAGATCTCAGAGATGAGTGATGCAGCTCTTAGGGTTAATGCTTATGAGTTTTGGTTAGCAGGTTTAGATAAACTTAGAAAAGCTAAAGAGAAAGAAAGAAGAACCGGTGTACAAGAAGAAAGAACTCTTTATTCTTGGAGTGCTGGTGATTTTTCAACTACATGGTATCAAGTAATTGTACCCGACTCTACAGTTAGTTATTTCTTAGAACTTCCTTATCTAGAGAACAAAGAAGATGTTATTACAGAGCTTTATCACGTTTGGGAACAAGAAGCTGAACGTATCAAGTACTTAAGAGAATTAGAGAAGGAAGGAAAGAAAACTAGTGACGAAAACTTAAATCAAAATGGTAAAATATTTCACTTCTTTCCTGGATTTAGTACAAATGAAAAAGACTGGATCAAGGCTAAGAGTGAGATTAGAGAATTCATGAATAAAGAATTCCAAAAGTATAAAGATACTTTGGAAAAATTAGGTCTTATATCTGTAAGAAGATATGAAGAAAATGGAGAAAAGAAAGTAGAGATATCTCCTAAAGGAGAAATGCCTAAAATGAACCTAGGTTCTTTTGAGGAAACTCTTGAGCACTACTTTTATAATAGCTTCTTGATGAACACTCAAGCTATTACTTTATTAAGTGGTGATCCTGCTACTAACTCCAAGAATAAGTTTGATGATCTTACCTATGTAGATTGGCAAAAACGCTTTAAGGCACACCATGCTAGTGGTCTTTATCCTTCATTTGAAGAAGATAGTTTTAACGCTATATATCTTAATGATGTAGAGAGACCGTCTAAGACTAAGTTCGTAGAAAGCGTAAAGAACTTTCTAAATAAAAAAGGTATCCCAGAAAAACTTAAGAACTCTATTATAAAGACATATGAGAAAGGTAATCACAATCTAACGGATGCTCAAGGATATGTTACTTTAGATCGCTGGAGAAGTATTAAAAAAGCAATAGGAGAATGGTATCCTAAATATGATGCAGCCTATGAAAGATTAGAGAACGGTACTCCAACAAAAGAAGATATAGTTCTAGTTTCTCAACCTCTTAAACCTCATTATTATGGGCCTCATCTTCGTGAAGATATTAGGACAAATGTACTTCTAAAATACTCCGCTATAGTTCTTCATAAAAATTTAACAGAGGGAACTAAGCTAGATAAGCTTAGAGAGAGAATGGAGAACGATAATGTTCATGAGGCTATATTTGAGAGCGGGGTTAAAATGGGTAAAACAGCTTTACTTTCTTTAGATGATTATATATCTAAGGGTCATGTTAAAGACGGTGTTTCTAGTATTCAAACTCTTAAGAATGAGTATTACAAAGAACAGCAAAAGGTTCCTGAGCACTTCTTAGGTAATGTTAGCAATCAGCTTGGTGTGCAGTTTAGAAAGATTATTCAAACTAATGCAGGTAGAAATAAAGTCTATACTAAAGATAACCCTAATCATAAGAACCTCATAAAGATCTTTAATCAGATATTTAAAACCAATAAAGAAAGTTTAACAGGAGAAGATCTTATTTTACTTATAGAGAATGTTCAGGGATTAAACATTTATAAGGATAGAGAGAAGCTATCCCGAGACGTTGCTGATGAATACGCTCTTATTCAGAAACTTAAGAAAGCGGTGTTAGAGAGAAAACTAGGAACTCAATATACAGATGCTCTAGATATTCTTGAGGTCATGGTTGATAAAAAGAGTGGTGCAAGAAGTATAGTTACTAGAATGAACCTTTCTTTTCCTGCCATATCTAGAAAATTTGAAGAGCTTGTAAACTCCTTTTATAAGAAAGTGACAAGACAAACTCACTCGGGAGGTTCTTTTGTTAACGCAAGCGCTATAGCCTTCGCTGAAGACTTAGAAATCAAAATTAACGAAGATGGTACTTGGTATGTTGAAGTAGCTATTCCCCAAAATACAGAACTTTATGGAACAAATTTGGATACAAACGAGATAGAAAAGATAGAAGAAGGAATTGTATATCGTATTCCTACTGAGGAAAAATATTCTATGTTTCCGATAAAAGTTGTTAGATGGTTAGACCCCTCTGTTGGTGGTACTATTTTTATGCCACCTGAAGTAACAACTATTGCAGGTTTAGACTTTGATATTGATAAAGTTTACTCTATATTATATAATGCCTACAAGAAGGACGGAAAAATCATTGTTCCTAGAAATATAGAAACTCGTTCCGGTAGAGAGAACATACTTCTAGACGCATGGAGAGTTTTACTTCAAGACGATGATGCTTTGCTTCATCACTTAGAAAATCAAAGTATTCAACCTCTTAAAGATATTAGAGATTCTTTAAAAGGAAAACCAGGACCGAAGTCTATAGCTTCGATTAATGAACAATTAGAGTTCTTAAGAAACAACTCTGTTGGTAAAAATCTTATTGGTATCTTCGCTGTACAAAATGCTTTTCACTCTTTAGCAGAGGGAACTCCAGCTAGATTAGATACCACCAATATAGGGATTGCGTTTGAGGGTGCTTTAGCTGAGTATTTAACTAGAGAGGGTTTTGGATCTTTATCTAGACAAGAATCTTATGATGGTAAATTAATATCCAAAACCTTTGGTATGTTGATTAGTGCAGCTACAGATAATGCAAAAGATCCTGTTCTTTATGATCTCGGAGTTAATGAGTTTACAGCGCCTATACTTTCTTTCTTACTTCATCTGGGGGTTAGTTTAAACGATGCTATAGATAGAATTAACCAACCAGATTTCGTAAACGCTTATAAGAATACTAACACAGAACTCTCAGTAGAAGAAGCTATTAATACGCAAAGTGGTAGAGCTCTATATAATCTTACCAAAGAGTTTTCTAAGGCAGTTTCTGCACTTAGAGTTGATTCTCCACAAGGACCAACTTTCCACGATATCGATAAGAAACTTGAAAATATTGCAAGTGCAGGAGCATCACCTAGATTTAGCTTTAGAGGAGTTCTTCCTAAAATTACTTACAACCACGAAGATCAAGTATTTGTAATAGCAGACAAAAACGGAGCACCTGAAAGTACTCTACAATACATGAGGGTTTTATTAGATGAAGTAAGATTGGCGAATAAGTATTGGCCTTACTTTAAGGATGAGTTCTTAAACGTTAAGGGAGTTTTAAAGAACTATAACTATTCTACTAATACAATGTCTGTAGCAGCAAGAAGAGTTGCGGATGTAGAACACATGGCAATCTTACACTATGATCTATTCAACATAAAAGATCCTATAGATTTAATAACTCAATTTCCTCAAAAGTTCTTAGAGTTCCGAGCTTCATACTTGGAATCTGCAGGAGAAGTTGGAGCCTATACTCTTTTGTTTAAACAATTCTCTCAAAAACCCGATGGTTCTCTAGGCCTCTGGAATAAGAATGCTTTAGATTCTGCTACTCAAGATAGAATTAAGTCTCAATGGGAAAGTGCTATTCAATCCAAAGACCCCAAGATTAGTCAAATGGCAAATGACCTTATTAAGTACTCCTTTACTGTATATGGGTATCAATATACTTATGATAGTTTTGGACACTTAATTCCTCTTAGTTTCTATGAAAAAGATCCTAGATTTAAAGAGTTTAAACAACGTGGAAACTATCCACCAGAATTAATTGCTTTTAACATCATGATGACTTCTCCTACGAAGTTTTTACCAGTTATGAGCAATAAATTTAATCCTTCAAACGGTAAAGATTTGGAAAAGCTCGACTCTGGAAAATCAGAAAAAGGACAACCTCCAATATATCTTCCTGGATATGTAAAAATGATTCCCACCGATCCTAATGATAAGTCTAGCCCTAAAGAACCAAAAATCTATCTAGATAAAAAGTTTGTAGATAGTGGTTTTAAAAATTTTGATATCTTTGATCCAGAATACTTAGAGGTATTTTGGAAGAACCCTCTACTTAAAGGTAGAGCTTTTGATTTCCAATTTGAATTAGGAGAACTTATAGACGTAGGAATTATGAGACAAACTATAACCCAAGATCAACATGCTGATATCGAACAACACGAGGATGTTGTTCCTGGAATTGAAACTGAAGAAACCCCCGTTTCTAAATTTAGTCAACTACCAAATTGGACAGGTAATACTAAAACATATGCTGGTGTAGGTTCTAGAGAAACTCCACAAGAAGTTCAAGATAAGATGACAGAGGTAGCTGAATATCTAGAGACTCTAGGATATAAACTTAATACAGGTGATGCTCCTGGAGCGGATGCTGCTTTTAGAAAAGGAGCTAAAAATAAAGAAGTATTTGTTGCCAAAGATGCCACCGATACTACCAGAGAGATAGCTAAAGAAATTCACCCCAACCCTTCTGCTTTAAAACCTTATCCGCTAAATTTAATGGCTAGAAATACAAACCAAGTATTTGGTAGAAACTTAGATACCCCAGTAGACTTTGTAATTATGTGGACTAAAGATGGTAAAACTGGCTATAACGGTAGACCAAGTGGGGGCACAGGACAAGCAGCAATTATGGCGTCTAGAAAAGGAATTCCTGTAATTAATATGGCAAATGAAAATTGGAGAGAAGATTTAAAGAAGGCATTGAAAATGAGCTCTTCTAGTGCCCTAACAAAAACAAACCTCTTTAATTTAAACGACAAAGAGCTTAAAAAAGGTTCTGTTGTAAGCTATAAAGGAGAAAAATATTTATTTTGGAATGAAAATCAAAATGGAAGAGCCCAATTAATTAATACTGATGGTACTAAATTTAGTGGTACACCAATGGTTGATAAATTAGAAGTATTGGGTAGCTATCCTACAACTATGTATAACAATACAGAATACATTGTTACCGATAACAACAACGTTTACTCTGGTGCCACTGGTAAATTAGTTTACACAAGTCCAGATAATAGCAGTGTTACGCAAAAGAATAGAATCATAGAACAGGCTAAATCTGAGAATAATGTTGTTGAAGAGACAAAATCAGAACTAAAAACAAATATTCTTGTTAGCGATCTTTGGGGTTTCTCCGAACCAATAGAAGAAGTATTCCCAGGTATAGCTGAAGAAAAGAGAGCACAGGAGAAAGCTGAAAAAGATAAACAAATAGAAACACAATTAGCAGCTATGGGTGTTAGACCTTATAATAGAGAAGATATACTTAAGATTCTTCATAAGGTATATCCTGAAGCTACTCTTCCTAAATTACCAGAGTGTTAAAATTAATAAAGATGATAAGTTGCGATTTAGATACTGTTAAAAAAAGATATAAAAAGCAAGCTCTAGATAAGTTCAAAGGACAAGCTAGATCTATTCGTATAAACGAAAAGGATAATATTGCTATTGTTCGTTGGGGTCCTGAGTATAGGGTTAAAACCGAGCAACAAGCATTCAATATGATTCAATCTAATATGAATCGTGTTAAGAAGTGGTCCCTAGATACCTTCAACAGAGCCTATGATTGGTTTAAAATAGATGGAAGAACCTCTGGTAGAATAGCTGTAAAAACTGAATTCCCAATTGAACTAGAGAAAGCCTATGTTATTCAAATGGCCAAGGAGGGCAATCAAGATGCCCTAGATAGAATAGAAAGAAACCCCTCTCTATATAACCTTCCTGGAGCTAAAGTTGATGCTCTTAAATTAGGAAACCCAGATCCTTTGATGTTTCAAACTACAATTCAGCTTCGTAGAGAAATTTTAGAAGGTTTAAATAGAATAGTTAGAAACTTCCTAAGAGACTCAGGATTAGGAGAAGAGATTAGTCTAGTGGAGTTTGAAACCTATAAGGAAAAGTACAAAGCTAAGTTCGGAAAGGAATTAGACTTTGTTGCTTTTGCCGATATCGCAAACAATGCTATTGCTTTTGCTCAAGATAAAATTGATGGTACTTCTATCTTAGAAGAAGCTATGCACTTTATAACTTACTACCTTTGGGACACTGATAGATTCAAAAGGCTTAGAGACTTTAGAAATGATCAAGGTGTAAGGTGGTTAGAAACAAGTAAAGAATGGCAAATATTTGCAGATGAATATAAAGAACTCTATAGAGATAAACTAGGTAGAGATGATTGGGAAACTCTAGTAGACCAGGAGATTATTACCAAGATCTTAACGAACACTACCTACGATATGTATTCTGGTAAAAATAAAGATGTTGAAGATCTTAATACTTGGCAAAGACTTTTAAGAAGAGTTATATCTTGGTTTAAAAGATTGTTTGGTAAAAGAAGAGAAAATGGTGAGGTAGTTCTAAACTTTCCTAGAGAAGTATCTAAGATTACTAAGGAAATAGGTGGAGAGTTTTTAGCAGAAACACTTAGGCTTCCTTCCAGTGCTCTTAACGACGCAAAACAAAGTCAAGTGTTGTTTAGTGAAACAGAGTTTGCAGAAGCAGAGGCTAAAGAAGTTGCTTTAAATATCGAAAGCCGACTCAAATTTAGAAAAGTTAAGTTAAGCCAAGAGATAAGATCTCTATATAACAAAAAGCTTAAAGCTAGAAAGAATGAAATTATAGAGACTTATGGTATAGATGATTATAATAAGTTTGTAGACAGACTAGATTATCTTTTAGAACAGAAGGAAGCAGATCTTCTACTAGACAAAGAGTTAGATGAAATAAAAGCAATGTTAGAATTATCTGATCTCTTTAAGAAAGAAAGAAGAGATGAATTACTAAATGAGAGAATGATTAGTCTTCTAGAGCAACTGAGTGCTGTTAATCTTCAAATAGAAAATAAAGAGTACCAGGGAGCTATTAAGTTGGCAGTATTAGGAACTCCTTATATAGGAGAAGATGGAGTTGTAAATTATAAGAACTCTATCATAGACGACGTACAACAGGGTATATCTAGTCTTCAAAGAATTATAGCATCCAGAGATTCAGTAAATAGAATAGAGGCGTATCCTATAGCAATGCGAAGTATAGAATATCACGATACGTTCTTTCCTCTTATTGAAGATTTAGAAACTCTAATAAATAGTTCAAAAGAAGACGGAGTATTTAGTGATTTCTCTCCTAGAGAACGAGAAGATCTAATTAACGGTATTAATCAGGCCAAGACTTTATTTAATCAACTTGCATCAACCATTAACATTCTTTGGAAAGATATTGTTGCGGAAGAGCTTGTAGAATTAGGAAATACCGAAGATGGTCAAAAGATATTTGAAGATTTAAGTGAAGAAGAAATTAGAGATTTAGCTCACGGTTCTCAATATGATATTAATCTTATTGCAAGATGGATGGCTACTTGGAGCGATACTTCTCCTTATCAAGTACAATATGCAATTAAGTTATTTGCAGATTTAACAAATAGAGTTAAAAGACAGGTTCAAAATAATATACTTGATTTATTAGAAACCGTAGATATAGTTATAGACAAGGATAACCCCAACGGAAGTCTTCTGGATAATCCAGTTGTTAAAGAGATCATGAAGAAAAGAGATGTTCATGATATCCTACAACTAATGCTTGAGTTTAATTCTAAGAATGAAACAACAGGTTATATAGCCAATGATATTAATATAGGCTCCTTTGAAGCTGCTAGAGATTTTGAAGCAGAAAGGATTATAGAAGAACTAGAGTTTCTAGTTAAAGATCTATACGGGATAGACGTTAAAATCCCAAAAGGAAAGGATCCTGAAAGTAGAAACACTAGAAACAAGTTTATTTACGAGTATTCTCTTTCTTTTAGAACCGATGAAGAAAAGAAAGAAGGTGAAGAACCTATTATTCAAAGGTATAATGAGCTTTGGGCGAAGTTCTATAAAGAATATACTAGGGTAAAAAAGGATGCTGCTGCAATAGAGAAGCAAAGAAAGAAAGAGCTTACCGTAGCAGAGTTTAGAGTCTGGGAAGAAGAAAATTATCACACTTATACCAAAAGAGATGGTAGTACAGGTAGAGTTCCTGCAGGTGAATTAGTAGAGCCTGTAGAGATGTTTCATAATGAGGACTTTAAGAGGTTAAAAAAGATTCCTGATTTCATGAAAGTTTATGATAAGTTTATGGACTATAAAGAAGATTCAGACTATTCTTTACCAGAGTATATTTCTAGTAACCCTAACTTTAAATTTAGAGCTCCTCAGATTGATATTAACTTCTTTGATTCTATTTATCAAGCTAGTAGATGGCATTCTGGCAAAGGAATAGGGGCAAGATTAAGAGATTTAAAAAACAAGGTTGGTTATCTGTTTAAAAAGTCGTTTGTTAGTGCAGCAGATGATGAGTTATTTAAAACCGATATTGTAGTAGATGAGAATCTACCATCAATTAATACTGCTCCAATAAGATTTATTCAGATGTTAGAAGAGCCAAATAGATTAAGTAGAGATGTTGCAGGAACCCTTATGATGTATATGGGTATGGCTTATAATTTTAAAGAGATGTCCGAACACATGCTTCATTTTAATGCTCTAGTAGAGTCTGCTAAAAGAAGTAAGTTCTCATCCAAATCTAAGAAGAAAGGTGTTATAGAAAAAGAGTATGATAGGAAAACAAAAACCCATAGAAATATTCTTCCTCAAGGATCTTCTAATACCTACGAGTATTTAAAGAAGTTTATGGAGATCGAAATCTACGGTCATAGAAAATTAGGTTGGCAAGCTAGAATTGGTAATACAGATGTTAATGTAACTAAGATTCTAGAAGGTTTAGCCAAATGGAAACGAGACATTAACCTTAAATCTAACTATGTTGCTATTGTTCAAGGTTGGGTATCTGCCATTAAAGAAACAGGATTCGAGGCTTTTACAGGTAGAAACGTGGATAGAGAGAGTCTTAAATTTGCCCGCGAAGAATACTACAAGAACTATAGTGGAATTATAAAAGACTATGAGAGTCCCATAAAGAAAAATAAGATAAGTGCTTTAATGCAGCAGTTAGGTGTTTTAGATAACAACTATTCTCAGTTTAAGGATCTAGATAAAGCTAAGCTTGCGAGAATGATAAAGAACTCTTCACATTATGGAACCTGGAGAGCTGCGGATCACCCTATAAGAGCAAGACTAATGATTGCTAGCATGTATAACTACAGGCTTATAGATGGTAAATGGTATACAAAAGAACAATTCCTAGAAGTCAAAGATAAATTCGGTATAAGAAACAACACAGTAGAAGATTGGGAAAAGCATAAAGAGAATAACATGTTTAACAAGGTTTCCTTAGAAAAGGATGGTAAAGGAAGACCAAAGTTAAAATGGGACAAGAGCGTAAGAGAAGCCGATATAAACAATATAACCAATAGAGTTCGAATACTATCTAGGGATGTAACCACTCAAAAATCAGACTTAGATACTGCTTTAGTAGATCAAACCCTTTGGGGCACTTGGTTAATGATGCATAAAGCATTCTTAAGACTAGGTATCTATCGTAGATTTAAGCGTAGACATAGAAATTACGTCACGGGTAAATGGGAAGAAGGTACGTGGAATTGGTTAGGAGATATGTTTATGGGTAAAATTGATCCTAAGGTTTTAATATCTAAAAGTAAAAGAGCAGATCTTAGACCAGAACAAAGAGAAGGATTAAATAGATCTCTTTTAGAATTTATGTATCTAAATGCATCTTTCTTAATAGCCCTAGGTTTACTACACGCCATAAGTGACGATGATGAAGAAAAAGCAACTCTTGCCTTCTTAACTTACTTGGCTATAAGAAATTATCAAGAGGCATCTACATTTATGTGGGTTGAAGATCTTTCTCAAATTGTATTAAGACCTATCCCTGGGGTAGATATGATAGAAACCTTTGAATACTTTTGGCCCTTTTCCAAGGATAACATCTGGGGTGGAAACAGAGAAATGAGAAGCGGTCCTTATAAAGATATTAGACAAAAAGCTATCGTTAAAAGTCTACCGGGTATTAGAGGTATTTACGAAACTTTCCCAGTAAATACTCCTGTAACAAACTCAGAAGAAGCACTACCTTTAAAGAGAACCTATATTCAAAACAGAGTAATAGGAAATGCTGTACCTACAGCCCCGGTAGACTGGATGTTTAATTTTCCTAAAGATCCCGAAAGTTAAAAAAAATACTAGCAGGTTTCCCCGCTAGTATTATTTTCCTTCTTTTATTATCTCCTATTTGAAGATCATGTGCTAATGATTTTTCCATAATTATTTTTTTAAGTACTTCAAGAGGGACTCGAACCCTCACGATTATTTCTAATCACAGGAGTTTAAGTCCTGAGCGTCTACCAATTCCGCCATTGAAGCATAAAAGGAGGACCTTCTTCAAGACCCTCCTTCCCAATTTAAAACCAACCAATATTTTTATTTACCTTTTATATTTCTAGAACTTCCACAAACGGTACACTTACATTGTCTAGGGATTCCCCCAGCCTTAATGTTAAACAAGCGTTTACCAATACCATATGTGGTATCTTGGAATTCACTTTTACAGCTACACTGTTTAACTACAGAACCGTTTTTAGGATAGTTTTCAACTTCTGCTTTTGTTTCTTTTACTTCGCTTAAAGCTTTTTTCTTAGTCATAAACTCTTCTAATTATATTTTTATAAGGATCGTGCTCTTTAGAAGGAATATATTCAAATACTTTCTTTGCTCCTTTTCCAGAGATTTTCTTTAAAACAACATCACCATGGCGATTGACATCATCACTTAACTTCATATCTTTGTGCTCACCTGTCCAAACGTCTTCTCCTTTAAGATACTTAGATTCAAGTAAATGTCTCATAACAGCAACACCATCTTCAACACAAATTAATGTTTTACCATCCTTTTGTTTAACGGTAACATTACCCTCAACAATGTGACAATGATCGCTAAATTCACCTCTAGCGATGATTCTGCTTTTTCTTTCTGCAATTTCTGCTTCAGTAAGCTTTCTTTTTTCTACTTTTTTTTTAACACTCATTTTAAAATAATTTAAGTTTCGTTTTTAAGTTTCATACACTCTTCCTTGGTAATGCCAAGAATACTTGCTTTAGCCGTCCAAACATCATTTGTACGTTGATCTGTTGGAAAGATAAAGTATACTCTATCTGTAGAGGGACATACTAACTCACATACCTTTACTTCTCTACTGTTATAGGTATATTGGTGAAGTTTCATTTCTTTGCCCTGTTTATCAACGGCTGTATCAATACACTTTAATCCAGAAGTTCCGACCTTAGAAAAGTATTCTGCAGGACCAATAACTTCGATGTAGGTTCTTCTTCTTTCTGCATTTTTTGTGATTAAATCTGCAGCAGTAAGTGCCCCTTTATCCATTATAAATTTTCTATCTAGTCGAGTACCTTTCCAGAAGTATGCCTCTTGGTCTTTATCTTTAAAAGCTGGGCCTTTTGGGTTGTGAAAAGGAAAGAATGATGATGTAATTCTATTATTAGTATGAACTTCTTCTGGTAATTCACAAAGCACAGCTAATTTTTCTTTTAAGATTACACCAGAGCTAATTATGGGACATAGTTTTTTCGGATCTATACCTAAGTCTACGGAACTTTTACTTTTTTTAATTTCAACATCTAATTCTTTTATATAAAATATCGCTTGATTTAGGCTATAAAGAGCATTACTACCTTTTGAAATACCAGAATACCCACAGTATGTACTCAATGGCTCACCCAATCTACATATACCAAGTCTACTATTAAAGTTACCTAATTCATTAATTGCTGCAAATAGATATTTACGATGAGAAAATTTACCAGCAATCTCTCTTTCTTTTGATTGAGCTCTGCCATGGAGTTTATTTGTTACATTTTTTCCAGGATTAGATACCTCGTACTTTCTTCCGTTTATATCTAAATTAATATTAATACCATCTGTTTTAGACACAGCAATTATAGATGTATCCAACATTCTAAAATCAGTAGCACTTTCTGCTACAATAATTTTAGGTGCAGGTAAGCCTATAAACTTGTATAATTCATTAATACAATCTTCAATTTGCTTACTCTTTAGGGATAATACTTGATATTCTTTATCGTTAAATACTACTTTTCTTTTCATCATTTATTAATTTATCCAATAATTTACTTAAATTTTCTGAAGATTTTTTTTCTTCTATTTTCAATTTTTCATCGTCTAAAAACTTAATTATTTCACTATATTCTTTAGGATCTATTTGTGCTTTTAAATGATCTAGATTCTTAGTATCATAAAAATCATTTTCTAATGGTTCATCGGTTCTTATTAAATCGCTAGTATCAAATCTATCGATATAAACCCCAGATGAAAGATTTAAACTTTTTGTTAGTCTATGGTTTTTTTTAAAACGAACCCCATGACCCCCAGGACCTTGGTCGAATTATGTCTAAACACAATAGCAATTGAACCAGGCTCAATATTATTTGATTTAACTATCTCAAACTTTTCTATCATTTTTTATTCTTTAACTAAAAAGCAAAAAGAGGGGTGTTACCCCCTCTTTCTTAAACAAGATCTTTATCGTTGTACTTTTTTGACGTCTTTTTATCCTTTTTATCCCTTTTATCTTTATTTATATCTTTACCTATAAGAGGAATTATCCATAATCTACAAACAACCCCAGAAAAATAAAATATTAAGAATGCTGGAATAAGTACTATTAACTTAACTTTAAAAAATATAAGCCATAAAATTAAAAATGCTATAACATCAAAAAAGAACTCTCTTCTTGAAGGAAGAAGAGCATTTTTCAATCTATTAATATCCATATGCTTCAAATTTAATCTTTTTACAAACTTTCCACCGTATAACCTGTTCTATTTCTTCAATTCTTTCTACGTCACTTTCTCCTCTGTAGTATTCAATATCATGAAAATCAATGATCATAGGTTTCTTCTTTTTACTCTTATAGAATACCTTGCCAGAATGAGTAGCTTGTTTAAGTATTACCTCACCATCTCGCATAGATTCAACCATATAAGATGCACCATATCCTAATATAATATTGACAGCATCATCAATATTATCAGGATTAATGTTATCACGCAAAACAATCATCCGCTGATATTTGAATCCACTGAAAGTATCTGTTTCAACATATTTAAATATGTCATATACAAAATCTTCCTCCTTATAATTAAAGTCCTTTTTAAAGGCACTAAAAGGAAGCTGTTGGATATTTACTTCATCTATGATAGAAGAAACTAAATCAATATTACAGTTACTTAAACTAATGTTTTCACGAAGATCTGCTTCAAACTTTTTATCCATAAGCTTATCTTCTATAAGAGCATCAAAAATTTCCTTAGATAAGAAAGAGAATTTCTTATAGTAACGAATTCTAGCAGGACGATTGATTAGTTTATTATTTAATTCTTCGTTTGAAGTCAAAACTACTAATCTTTTGAACTCAGAAGTCATCGCACCATCCAATAAGTTCAAGAATGTTTCTTGACTGTGATGCTGATCATTATCGTTACCACGACTTGTTCTAAAATACTTTTCAAATTCATCTACAAAGATGACAATTTCTTGCTTGATACTATTGAAAAATCCAGAAAGATCATAGGATAGAGGAATGTGCTCCTTGATAACAATAATAGGTCTATTAGCTTCAAGTGCTAATAGTTTTGCTGTCATTGTCTTACCCTGACCCTTAAAACCTTCTAAAACCACACCAGTATTTCTAGTGTTATGATTAAAAGATTTTAGCACCTTTTCTCTGAAATCTTTTTCAAAATCATACACCTTTGGTGGGAAGGAAAATCCATCCATCTTAGATAGATAAAACCCTTTCATGTTAAACTCTAAGGAGTATATCTGAGCTCTATCCAACATCTCAGAGAGAAAAATATCACCAAAGAATAAAATCTTTCCTTCGTGATCAAGGATGTTCATTTTCTTGGGTTTCTTTTCTTCAACTACATTTGATTGAACAGGTTCTGCTTTAGCTACCTTGTTTACCACTTTCTTATTTTTCTTTTGTTTTTTAACTAGACTCATGTTTTTTGTAATTATTTAGTAAGTACATTATATTTTCTTTTCCAACTATATTTAAAGAATGGCACATAAACTTTGGTAGTTTTAGATTATTATCTATACAATAACCTATCAACCATTTTGCACATTCGTATCCTGTTTTCTCTCTAAAACCAGAGTAATCTATCATACTATTTTTTATTATCTCAACACTGTAATTATAATGTTCATCTGCTAAATCATGATCAAAAGATATCAATTCTGGTAATTCGTTTTCAAGAATATAATTCACAAACTCATCAAAGGATCTTACGATATCCCATTCTAAATCTATATAGGATTTATCTTTAGTATACTCATAAGATATATCCGGGGTTCTTTCGTCGTCTAAATATAGGTTCATTTTTCTATTTTTTCTATCTTTATTACATATCCATAGAAATAATCTTCTATTTGGATTATATCTGCTTTTCTCAAAAAGAAAATAGTAAAGTTTAATATAGGTTTTTTACTGTTAGAGCCTAATTCAAGCTCTATAAGTGTATCGTTTCTATTCATCGTACCATCAGAAAACAAAATATTTATACGATATAACTTAATATTTTGTTTATTTATTCCATAGAAAGATTTTACCAAAGGATGTAAAGCAAATACTGTTTTTACATCAAGACTATCAAAATCGTCAATGACTTTAAATAATATGGTTTTAGGTCTTTTGACCGACCTATGATCATAAGATTTTTTTCTTATATCTATTTTATAGATTCCATTTCTAAGTAGAACACCCTGTTGTTCATTCTCTGGCTTAATTATTTCTCTTAAAACTAATATTGTTACTATTAGAATAAGAAGCAAAGAGCATATTATAATTCCACCCATGGTTTTGATTTTATTAAAAAAGTGGACCCTGCAGGACTTGAACCTACGGCCTACTGATTATGAGTCAGGAGCTCTAACCAACTGAGCTAAGGGTCCAATGATTCTATTTTCTTTAGATATTTTATACTGAATTCACCAGCATATGTGTCGTGTTTCGTTCTCTTTTCCAAATTACCATAAGAATCACTTACTATGACAATCTGGGCTTTATAATCTGCATCGAGCGACAATTCAGAGTTACTACTAGATGCTATAAGCTCAACCTTTAAAAGATGAACAGTAGAAAAAACACTAAATTTGCCCTCACCGCTAATGTATCTAAACTTTGATTCTACCTTAGTTAGCTTTGCTATAACCTCAATCTTTTTTTTCCTATAATTCTCTAGAGTCAAAGCATATAAACCATCTTTGAACCTAATAAACCTACGTCTCATGTAAAAAGAGTAAATATGCAAAGGTATATAAAGTATTCCAATGATAGGAAGACCTATAAGAAGAAGTAAAGCAAAACCAAAAAGACTTTCTGTGAGAACCCAGTGTAAGAAATCTGAAGTTTTACTCATTGTCTTCTAGTATTGTTTTTCGAAATACTGAATCAGACTTCATTCTCTCAATTAACTTTTCATTATCCATCTCTAAAGATTTCTTAATCATTTTCTGTTTGATAACATCATTAAAGTTCTTAATCTCCAAATTCTGACTTTCAGACAATGAGTATAATCTCAACATTAAATAGTTATTTACTTCTTCAGGCAGTTGACTATTATCTGATACAATGTATTGGGCAACACCACTACCTGCTATTATAAGCAAGGTTTCTTTTTTGGTTGGTAAAAGAACATATAAGAGCCATATAATACAAACAGGTATAAACCAGATTCTTGTATACTTCATTGCTCTTTTAAATTCATCGTCGGGATATGAAGTTCCCATAGCCCATACTAAAGATCCTGCACAAAAACAAACAGAGATAGCGCCTATCACAAATAAAATAAATTTTACTTCTGATACAACGGTTAACCAGTAAAAAATTGTAGTCCATTCCATATTTTTTTAGTTTTATTATTCTGGTAAATTCTTCCACCAATTTAAAAATGCAGAAATTTGTACAGTGACAATATTCCATAATATTAATACTGTTATAACAATTATTCCTACTGGTGGAAGCAGAAAAGCTGCAAACAGTATTATATAATCCATTTTAGTTTCAGGGTTACCTATAATTACATTGAATCTAGAATCTTCATCTATTGCTGTGTATATGCCACAAAATATTGCAAAGATTGCAATAGAAAGCGCCCAACATATTATTATCATTAGTACTATCATCTGATTAAAATTAAAAAATTAAGGGGCCCGAAGGCCCCATTTACTAATTCTTTTTGTCTTCTGACATTCGTTTGCTCAAATTGTATAGGCTTTCTAGGCCAATCGCCTCAAAGGGATTTAACGAGCCACCGTTACTCCCGCCTATAATCATTGTTTCAGGAAATTGTACTTTAGCAAGCTCTGCAGCTACACCTATACGAATCTCCTTTTCTAACTCGGCTCTTTGTTGTGGTGTTAACCCAGCTTGAACCAAAAGACGATTCGCTTCTGCATCTGCTCTTTTTTCCTCTAGGGTTCTTTCCGCAACATACTTAGCTTGTAAAGCTCTTTCTTTTGCAACTTCCTTATCCTTTTGAGCTTCGATAACAGCTTGTTCTTTCTGCGCCTCATACTTAGCTCTTGTTTGAGCTACAAGCTTCCTTCCTTCTGCTTCAGCCGTTAACGCTTCTTGCTCCGCTGTAATAAGAGATTGCTTAGCAATCGATTCCTTAGTTGATTGATCGATTTTTGCCTTAAGCTTTTCATCGACAATGTCTTCGTAGTCAACATGAGGTACCGCCGCGAAAACGGCCTTAATTCCATATGTCTGTACATCGCTAGGAATTCTTAATGGTAGATTAGTGTTTTTGTCTTTACGAATATCAGCTTGAGTAATTTTAATTCTCTCATTGCTGATACTGTCATAGACAAAAGAAGTGTTTGTTTCTAACACATACTGACCATTAAGAGGTTGATCTCTAAAATCTTATAAACATGTTCAAAAGACAAAATAGGGTTTTGAACATACGTCCTTTCTCCAGATTCGTTATGAATAAATGGATTTAGCCACATAATCAAACAAAGCACGGCTCCTGAAAGCACGAATTTTTTGTAGCGATTCGGAAGAATGTCAGTTTTCTTTTCCGTAACTACTTCGATTAACGTGTCTGCAAAATAATATGCAAACAACAAAAGTGATAGAAATAAAAACATAGGTTTAAAATGTTTAGTTAGTAATATATTTCGGGTAAACAAGCACTCCAGGTTTTATGACAAACCATACATCTGTAATGAATCAAATCTCTATCTACAACATCTCTTCGTATTTCGATATGCTGTATATCATGACACTTATAATCTATTGCAATTACGCATATAATCTTTCTGTCTAGTTTCTTTTCAAACTTTCTTATCTTTTTCAAGATCTGTTTTTCTAGCTTCTCAAAAGCGATTTGTTCAATTTGCTCATGGCTTGTTTTATTATCGTGATTAGATAATGATTGTTCAATGACGGTATACTGACTGTTTCCTAGAAAAGGAAGTAAGAACAATATACAAATTAAATAGGGTTTTACATTCATTTCTGTCATTTAAAAGAGTGATATATTCAACCAAATTTTATTGGTTATTATAAACAACAGTAAGCACAAGCTTATTAACGCGTCTAATTTTAAACCTAAAGGTTTTCTCAGCTTTATAGCTCGTTTAAAAACTACTGATGTGAATATCAGTAATAGAAAAGGGAACCACTGAAACGTTAGTAAACCCGCTAGTAACCATAAAGCATAAATAGAACCCACTATGGCCATATATATAATAGCCTTTGCTTCTTCATTAAGTGAATAGTCTTTAGTCTTATTAATTTCATCAGCATAATTATGTACAGCTATAAATGCTTTAGTATTAAACAATGCGTAAAGTTCATACACGATAAAAAAGGAAGTACACAAATAATAAATTATTTCTAGTTGTTTCATATTTGGCGTTTAGGTTATGAAAGTAACAAGGGGACGACTGTCCCCCTGTTATTATTGTGTAATTGTTAACTTATCTTGATGATCCACAAATACGTGCACACCATTGTTCTTTAAACAAAGCTCCTTTACCTCGTCATTGTTTTGAATAAGGTTAATAGCATTTGTTTTATAAGTAAATGAATTAGTTTTTACAGTATCTTGACCATCATTAATAGCTAATATTTCAGGTTGTTCTATTCGAAAATCCGCTTTAATATTAAAGAAATCCGTGCGATCATGGGCAATTTGGAAGTCAATTTCTTTCTTTATATTGTTAACCATAACTCCTAATTGAGTGTCTCCACCTGAAGGCCTTGTACTAAAATGTCTCCAAAACTCTAACGCTGTTTCTCTATTGTATAAATGTGTAAACTTAAGACTATATCTTTCGTGTAGAAAGAAACTAAAAAATATTTCACATTCTTCTTTAATTACATGCTTCAATCTTTCTAAAAGAATAGCACAAACCCATTCTTGTTTAACTGTTTCATTCATACTACCAGAGTAATCTACAAGCATTATGATCTTTTGTTTGTGTTCTGTTTTATCTATAGGAACATTTACAACTAGATCTTTTGTAGCTAATCTTTGTTTGAAGTTGGGAAACAACTTCTGATATAAATCCATTCCATATATCTGAGAAAATTCTCTCATCATTCGTTTTGCGGAAATATGAGAATTTGATACAACTTTTTCATCAATCTCTTTCTCAATTTTAAACTTTCCACCAAACTCCTTGATTAGAGAAACTTTTTTAAGAATGGATAACTTGTTACCCTTTCCTTTCATTTCGAGTTCGTCTAAAAGCTCATTATAAATTGGATCCCAGTAGTCATCCATACATATTTTAATATGTTCTGGGTCCGTTTCTAATAGCTCCTCGACACTTGGTTGCCCACCTTTACGACTTTGTTTAGACATTTCTTCAAGAACGTATACTGCTTTTTCTTTAGGTGTCCACCCAGGAATATCAGTTTCCCAAAGCTTTTCAAACATTTCTTTCTTCTTCAAAAATTCATTTAATTCCTCAGGTTTAAGTAAAGATTCGTCAGAATATCGTTTAGAAATGTAATTCTTATCGTTAATAAGTTTCGCATAAAAGAATCTACAGAGTTCCTGTCCAAACTCTAACGTATTCTCATCGGACCTATTAGAGTAATGTAATGAATATTTCAAATCTCTTTTACTTGGAGTAGAGTATCCTTCAAAAACCTTTATAGTAAGATTCTCGTTTTCGTCATCATCATCATCAAACTTAGATGTCCAAGTATTCCAAGACCAACCACTAGAATACCCTCCACCATAGTATCCACCTTTTTTGTAACCACTATAACTATAACCATAATCATCGTAGTCATCATAAAAGTTAGATTGGCGAGTACCAAAATAGTTACCTGTTTTACTATAATTTACTCCCATTATTCTGCTAATTCGTTTTCTAATTTAGCTAAACTAACCAAGGTTACAGCATCCTTTTCCCAATCTTTAACAGTCTGAGTATATTTTGCTATAATCCCTGCAGTCTCTGGAGCCAAAGAATCATCTGTCTTAATAGATTTAATCTTTGATATCAGCTTTCCAGCCTCTGTAGAGATCTCTTTTATCTTGTATGCAGTGTTTCCAATATTATCTGAATCGGTAAGCATTGTTTTAACTTCTTTATCATATCTTTCAGATAACAATTGTAGCTTTTGAGCAATCTCTTTAATCTCAAATATAGATTTAAACTTTTTAATACTATCGGTTAGGATAGAATTCTTAGATTTAAAATCTGCTAAGAACATTAAAGAATCTGGCCCAAACTTGTGAAGCAAATCTGCAGCAGCAATAGCAATTCTAGGAGAGATCAAAATACCTGATTTAGCATATTCCTGTAGAATATATGTAAGCATTGGATCAGCATATCCGTTTACAGTATTCAACAGCTTCTCATAGGTAGTAACATTATAATCTTTCCATTTAACTTCTTGCTCTAAAGGAAATCTTTCCATAAGAGCCTTAAGAGAATCATTCTTGCTAAACTGATCTCTAGTTTTGTTGGTGCAACAAACAATGAGTTTAGTTTTGATAGGATAAACCTGCGTACCGTTTCTATAACACTTAGCAGAAAGAATATCCTTAAGTTGCTCCAGAATATAATCCGGAGCATCAAACAACTCTTCAAAAATTACATATTCGAAATTCATAAAAGAGTTATCCAAAAGATATTCAATCTTGCCAGTTGTTTCAAATGTTTTAAGATCGATACCACCAAACAATCTGTCTACGGTTGTACCAGAACCCATGGTGATTACAAAAGGTTCTATACCTTTTTCTCTGAAGAAGTCAATAGATGCTTCTGATTTACCATGACCACCTTTGCCATAAAGAATGACATTTTTTCCAGATATCAAAGATATTTCCAATACTTTAAAAGTATCTTCCATAAAAACATACTTATCATTCAAACCTTTTGAAGTATGGTTTTCAACAATTTCCACTTTATCGACTAATTGCGCTTCTTCTTTTTTTTCAACACTTTCCATTAAAATTCTTAATTTTTTAAGTTTTACTAAATAGTTTTTTTAAAGATTCTTCAAAAGTATTAGATCTCAAACAAAGATCTTGCACTGTTGACATTGATAATTCAGTTTTAACATTTAAATCCTCTACTTTATACTTTTCTGTAATATACTTGTTTATAAGCTCAACATCCTTTTTATAGTAAAGAGCCATGAAACCAGCAATATCATAATATCGAGGATGATCAATTTTTTGAACTTTATCGATTCTGCCAGATCTGATTAATGCAGGATCTAATACATCGATATCGTTAGTTGTCATTACAAAAATACAATTGTTAGGTTCATAAGCACCACTTAAAACATTTAGTAGTGTAGAAAAACCTACTCTATTCTTTTGAGACTTACCAAATCTTGGTTTTATAAAAGTATCTATATCCTCTAAAAGAATGATTGAGTTTTTGTCTACAGCACTTATTAACTCTATAAGAGTATCATCGCTCTGAACACTATTTAAATTAAGTATGTATAAATCATAATCAAGTTTATCTGCCATAGCAAAGGCTATAGAACTCTTTCCTGTACCTGGTGGTCCATAGAATAAATAACCTCTTTTACAGTTTATACCTATACGCTTATACAACTCTGAGCTCTCAAGATATTTATCTAGATCCTCTAGGAGCTCTTCTTTATATTCCATAAATAAACTATCGAACTTCTTATAGTTTCTAGATTTCATATTTTCCCAATAACCTCCAGCATCATTAAACTTAATGTTAAACCCACTTTTAGCTACAGATCCTCGTTCTTTAATAGATCTAAGTTCTTCTATTAGGGCCATTACTTGTTTCCTAGAAAAGAAAGAATACATCTCATAGGAATCAAGATATCTATCTCTTTTATTCATAGCGTGCTCCAAAGTAGTCCTAGCCTTATCTACGAATATAAAGTTTCCTTTATAAAAAAACCAATTCCAATCGTCTCGTTGTTCTATATCAATTAAATAATCGTCGTTTTTGTTAGTAGTAATATCAGCCTTTATATTCTTGAATTTTTTAGGATATTTTTCTTCAAACCATTTTGAGAATACAGGATATAAATTCTCAGTATCATCAAAATACACTGAAAATTTAACTGCTCTTTTTATCCTACTCCACAAATATAACGGTACACTTTTAAGTTGCATACCTATCCATGCTAACATACCCAATATAAGACCTCCTTGAAAGAAATCATTCGTCTTTAGACTTGCTATAGAATCGTATAATATTTCTTTCATAGATGGTATTTGATCAAACATTGAGGAATCTACAGCACTAAGGTTATTAAGTGTATCGTTAACGGTTTGAATCAATCCTGTATCGCAAATTAGTGAATCCAACATTTGGTTTTTTTAATTTTATTTAAAAATATTACACATTGATAACGACGCCAAACCTGCATCATTAAATATTTCTACAAAAGATCTGGGAACTTCTGTTACCTTAACCACTCCCTCCTCTATAAGTTCTGCATTAGGTTTTCCATTAAAATCCTCAAGCATCTGAAACGAATCTTCCATCAAATTACCAAAGTAATCGTGAAAACTATCCTCGTCTACGAGTCTAGAGCACCAATGTTCAAACTCTTGTTCATCCATTACGGCAAGTGCTGGAACATCACATTCATCAGCATAATTTTCATTAAAAATTAATAAGTAAAACATTAATCTAATTTTTTAATGGTTAATTTATTATCTTCTATTACTAAGTATTCTTTACTAGTTTGAAAAGTATCACAATAATATACATTATTGTTAACCTTTAATTCTTTTTGAACAGTATGTCCAACAATTTGGGTAAAGTTATCAATCTTATTTGACTCTAAACTATAAGGTCTAACCCAAGTAGGAGATTGCCAAATATTATCACCATATCCGCTGTAACTCATACTGAGTTTATTTGGATACTGAAACTCAAAAGCTTTAATGTTATCATATAATAGATCTTTTATGCCATCCAGGCTTTGATTAATAAGATATTTATCACACCAAGTTTTAGTTATTCCTGCATGACAAAATAAAAGATTATCAATCACATGACAAGGCTCTAACCATTTTAAATTCCATAGGTCTTTATAAATAGATTCGTAATGTTCTTTAACATAAAATTGATATCCAGAAACTCCATCGTCGCCTCCTGGACAATACGGTAAATCGTGATTTCCAACCATTAAGATAGTTGAATCTTCATTATCCGCCTTGTATTTAACTATATCTAGCAAGTTTGCTATTTGTCTATCCCAAGGAATATTAAAGGAGTCTACATAGTCTCCTAAAAATATAACCTTATTGGGCTTTTCCAAATCAATTATTCTCTTCCATAAATCCATACCGTGTATATCCGGTGTCACTAAAATTTTCATTCAACTTTAAATTAAAAAAAAATAAATGACCACCCTGCCGGGTACAAACCATAGGACATACTACTACATCCACAAAACTTTATCCCGGATTTGAAATAGCTTTCAACTTTCCACTTTAAACCTTAACGATTTAAGCTTTGAGGTTTAAACCTTAAACTTTATAGCTTTAAACTTTAAGCTTTAAGTTTATAGTTAATTGTCATTGCAGGACAATTTTCAACCTTGTTTATCCAACATAAACCGTTGAGTTTCTAACTTAACGCTGTTAGCGCGAGTAGTGTTCAGGATTTTCGGGTGGCCATTTATTTAAATTACTCGGCTATCTCAATATAAGTAACCGCATTTGACTCTGATAAGACGATATCTACGTTCGTTTCAAATTCCGCAACCTCATCTCTCATTTTATCAAGCAAATTCTTCAGGTCCAAGGGGTCACAAAGAACCCATTCTTTCAATTCTCTGAAAGGTTTTGAGATATTCTCAATATCCTCAGGAGTTGCCTTTACACTCTCTTTAGATGCATTTTTCTGCAGGATCTCTTGTAGCTCCTTTTCTACAAGTTCGTTTTGTGTATCCAACGATTTTATAGAAGAAGCAAGGTGTCTCTCAAGTCGAGATACAATTGTCTTCTTTACATGTATTGCATCTTTTTCAGAGATAGCTTGAGCGACTGTCATCTCTACTTCACCAATCTTAACTTTGGTTTTAGAGTTAGACTCCATGATAGCAGCTTTAATCGCCGATTTGTTTTTAACAAGCTGTGTTAGCTTATCCATATCGGATTTAGCTGATTTCTCAAACTCTTCAAGTGAAGCTCCGTTGATTTTCTTACGGCTCTTTTGATAGGTAGCAATCGGATACATTGTTTGAACAATGTGTTCAATCTTACTATCAAGGAGTTTAAGCTCTGCCAGTGCTTTGTGAATTGTGATTTTCTTCATAATCTTTGAGTTTTAAATTGTTTTAAATTAGAGAAATAGAAATAGTATAACTATTCCTACAATAATACTGTTATAAACAGTATGTGCACTAGTACTTTCAAATATGCCATCAAGGTCAGCTTGCTCTATTGTATTTCCTTGCTCAATTGAAGATAGATATTTTATTCTATATTTATAAGCAAAATACAAACCAGCAATACTTAGAGCAATGCAAACGCTTAATGGAATACCCATTATCGTATGAACAAGACCAAAACTCAAAGACATTAGAAATATCTTTGGCCATCGAATTGCCTTACTTCTAAAAACCTTTTCTTCTTCATGAGCCCAAAACGGTAGAAGAAAAAATAAGATAATTAAAAAAGGTACATATACGATATTATTGCCCGAAAAAGGTGCAAATAATATATTTTGATCTTTACCATAAATTAGGTATATCCAACCATGTGATAAAAATTCAATTTGATTTAAAAAATATACTGCGGTTAATATTAATAAAATAACGGCAATACATTCTAAAATCACTTTGAATTTAACATTACTCCAGACTAGTTTAAAAAAACTAAAATCTGAGCGGTGATTCCATATAGTAGTTGCTAATGAAAGCACTACAGCTACAATAATTACGATTTTTAACATAGATATAATTTTAGAGTTTAGTGACCCCGGAAGGACTCGAACCTTCGACCCACGGTTTAAAAACTATAATTCTAAAACATTTTGTATCTTTGTAGGGGTACCGGGAATCGAACCCAGATAGCGGGATTAGAAATCCCGAATTTTATCCTTTAAATTATACCCCCATGAAAAAGAAAGTATGTACAAAATGTAAAGAAGAAAAACTCGAAAACGAGTTCTACAATCAAAAGAATAGAAAATCCGGAGCATCTTATTGTAAAGGATGCTTTAATACCTATTGTATGAATAGATGGACTAATAAAAAGTTAGAAGCCATTAAATACAAAGGTAGTAAATGTATAGATTGTGGATTAGAAAGTCCACATTCTTGTATTTATGATTTTCATCATCTTGACCCTGAAACTAAAGACTATGATTGGAAAAAACTAAGATTACGTTCTAATAAAGATATTAAATCTGAACTAGATAAATGTATCTTACTTTGTTCTAACTGTCATAGAATCAGACATAGTAATTCTTAAACCCATGCTCTAATCCGCTGAGCTACGGGGCCATATGTTGTTTATATGGACAAACGTATAGTTGACCGTTTATATATATAAAACGTATATTCGCACAAGAACGACTAAACCTTAATTTTAAAAGGCCTAGTAATCTCATAATACATATCTTGTGAATTATGTTTTGTTTTGTATTTGCATATTCTTCTTTCGATACTTTATTTTTTATTACATAATCAAAAGTAACGTAAGAACTTCTCACATTTGGTTTATAAGTAACTCTGTCAAGTGTACCATCTTTCTTAACTTTTTCATTTACAAAAAAATCAATACCAATACTAAAAGAAGCTATATTTGGGTGTTTATTCCACATATATCTTTTAAATTCAGAATTAATTTCTTCTGGAACTTTTATAACATCTCTATGTTTCAAAATAGTTTCATGTACATGTTTACCAAGAGGATCAAATACATTCATCCTTTTTCTTTTTATTATACTTCTTATCAATTCTAAATGCTATCAAATCTCCTAATACACCAGAAGCAACATATATTGCTGCAAGTAACCAATTTCCATTAACTATAGACATAACTCCAATTGCAGAGCTAATTAACCAGGTAATCTTAATCAAAACCCCTGTTACTACTGTCAAGAATACTTTGCGTTCTACGGTAAAGAACACATTAAGCACTCTTGAAACCCCAAACACTATGTTTGATAGTACTAAATAGAGTATTTCTAATCCCATGATTTTAGATTTATTTAGCTGGTGCGACGGGATTCGAACCCATAGCCTACGGTTTTGGAGACCGTCATTCTAGCCAATTGAACTACGCACCAAACGTGATCCCACTAGGGTTCGAACCTAGGACTCCTAAGCTAAAAGCCTGGTGCTCTACCAACTGAGCTATGAGATCATAAAAAATAAAAGTGTTTAGGAGACCTATTATTCTCTTCATTATCCTTCGAGGTGGGCATGGCGACACTTTTATTGCAGTATCCTTTTGCAAGGTTACATATTACTTAATTCCATTTCTATAGATTGACTCTCTATGTGAAGGAATAAAGCATTTAACATTTTACAGGCATCATTTAAACCTGCTCTATCGTCTAAAAGGATATTATAATAAACCTTTCTACCTTTAAAAGGAATAAACTCTGGTGTTTCGTTTATTCCATCAAAAGGAATATCATTATCCTTTAGATATTTTCTAATTTCATCGTATCGGTCTTCATCACAACTTGTAAATACAACAAGATGAAAACCGAGTGAAGCACATTTTCTGAGAATTTGAATAACACTATCAAATGTATCACCTCTTTTGTGATAATCAAATACTGTGTTATCAAAATCATAAGCTACGATTAGACTACCATACTCTTTCCATTCTTGAACAAGTCTAACCATACATTCTTTGAAATCTCTATAACGATCATTCATATATCCATGCGTTTAAAACGATTAATCGACCTTCTGATTTCATCTCTTCATCTAAAGAGTTGGTAGTATAAATTCCTTGAAAATGTTCAAAGAGAATATCTAAACCCTTTGAGAAAATCCCATGAGTTACATAAAGATAAATGTTGGCGTTGGGATCTAGTTTGCGAATAGCTTCTGCTAATCCAATAAAAGTCCCTCCGCCGTCACAAATATCATCTACAATTAAATAAGGTAGCCCAGCTTTAACCGTTGCTCTATTAACATCAATTTTAGTTAAAACTCCAGTTAACTTATCCCTATGCTTGTGTCCATAGATAACATCTGAAAACATAGATTGAATTTCATAAGATTTCTTAATAGCTCCTGCATCAGGAACTACTAAACAACAATCTCCTAATGTTTTTACTACGTTTTCTACAAGCTTAGTTCTTTCTACAATCCATATTCTAGGAATACAAGCCTCAACTACATCAGAATGTGGATCTAAAGTTATTATTTCGCACTTTAAAGAATTTAAGATAGGAGCAACAACATCTCTAAAATAATGAGGTTGATGTTTAAAAAATTGTCTATCTGATCTCTCACCATACATATATGGTATTTGTACAGCATATTCTATTTTCTGTTTTTTTAACATTGAACATGTTCCCAATAGTAACTGTAGAGTGTCCCAAGACCAAACATATCTTAAGATAAGTTTATCTTTAAGTCCTCTATAGTCATCGACATGAGGAATCATTTGTCCATCTGGAAATACAGTTGCTTTTTCCTTATTTACTGGAATACTTCTTACGCTCATTTTCTAAACGATTTCTGACCTCTTGTAAAGTCCAATCTACTAATAATAAACCATCCTCGAAAACAGGAACCAAAAGACCTTCTTCCTCTTCTTTAAAAGAACATTGATCTTTCATTTTAACTTCTCCATTTTCTTCGTAAACTTTTATCAGACCTTTTGCACTCTTCTTTTCTCCAGAGTCTGTAATAGGATCTTTAAAAATTTCTCTATGTTCAAGCGTTCCGTTGTTGTCTAAAGTACAATGTGTTGCTTTAACAGCAATCCCCAGAGTATCTCTAGTGTTATAATTATAGGTATAAGAGCCAATACCAGCTACCCAATTGATGGAAGCAAACCCTTTCTTCATGAGTCTTTCGTTAATCTCAACAGCTCTTTCAAGAGTAATAGCATCACCATAAATACAACCTACTTTAGGGTTAAGAACTTTATAACCTTGTTCATTTGTGGTTCCACCAAAAGTATCCCAAAGAAGTTCTACTACTCCTTTTTCAGCAGCTAACTGCTCGCGGGTTAGCGATATATTTCTTTTAGTTCTTTCCTCATCTATCCATTTTTTGCGTTCATAAAATGATTCCCATTCAATAGCATATAAATTACCACAAATAATATCTACAGGATTACCAGAGTCTGGTCTAATAACAAGTTTACCATCTCTAGCAAGAATCTCTTCCTTAAGCTTAGGAAGATAATCTGTAAGAACATCCCAAAGATTCCAGGTATCACTTACTACCGAAAGAATTCCTTTTGGAAACTGATCAAGAAGGTGTCTAAAAGTTCTAATCTCACCTTCCTTACCTAAACACATCATAACGCTGTGTTCACTTGCTGGAACACTCATAGCTATGAGTTCTTTCTCCATATCTGCATTGTAAAACTCTTCTAGAGCCAATACAGCAGGAATAGTATCCGAGCCTGTAAAGCTAAGCAAGTGTCCCATTTGGTTTAAACAGCTTTCCATAGAAGATCTTCCTCTCATAGAGAAATCATGACCTTGCCATTGAACTCCTTCTGTTGAACCAGTGGTCTTTAAAGCATAGTGATCAAACACTTTTCTATATTCATTAGCAATTGTAGCATTGACGGTTAAATCCCAAACACATGTACTTATCTGTGTTTCTAGAAAATTAACTAACCAAGCAAAGTTTTGATGAGTGTTAGTTATAGTCATAAAAGGTACTCTTATAGGAACCAACATTCCCTCAGGAAGAGCTTTGATCCTTATAGGTAAATATCCAAGATCATGTAACTGTTTCCAGTGCGATGCATCTATGTTTTCTACACCTGAAAAGTGTTTATGAAAACGTTTATACTCTCTTTCAACTCTTTCCCATGGCTTATTAAAGAAATTCTTATTCCATTGGTAAATCAAGTACTCTTTTAAATAACCCTGAAGACCAAACCAAACAGATTTATCCACATTAGGTAATCTGCTTTTTCTAGCCGTCATATTAGAGTATAAGTACTTAAGATTTTTAGGATACATATAAACATGAAACTGTTTATAAGAATCACTGTTTAAGCAAGGTAATATTTCCATATTTTAAATTTTTACTTGAAAAGTTAAATTTTTATTTATTATACTTGATTCTTTACTTTCTAACAATTTTGCATCTTTCGATATTTCTGACTCGTTTACTATATTTATGGTATCCTTTTTCCAACATGTAACCTTGTAGTCATCAAAATTACGATCTTCATAAATAGGTCTTTCACTAACTTCAGAAACGGTTATGGTATATTTAATTTTAAATGTTTTTTCTAAAACATTAAAGGTAATTTCTTTAGTTTCTGCTTTACAAAGACTAATGTTTTTTTCTTCGCTGGCTTCAAGCAAACCAAGAATTAAAGAACGTAAAATGAAATATTGATCGTTATCTTGAACATAATTATACCCAAGATCTTTTGTTTTAAAAATCTCAGAAAAATTCATAGGGTGTTTCCTATAATTGTTAATAATAAAATATATTTTTTCAATATTCGGATATAGTTGTTTAATAAGTTCTGAAGCTACTTCTACATTTGGACTATCGCATTCATATTCGTAATTTCTAATAACATATTTTCTAGGACTACCCTCGTAAGAACCATATGTATATTCTTCTATAGACTTTTGTATGTCGTTTATATTATATTTCTTCATTTTGGAAAATTATTGGATCATTCACAATTGATTTCCTAATATAGTTTGTATTTTCTATAGTAAGCGTTAACTTTAAAAGGTTTATAATTACTTTTCCACTAGAACCTTCGTTATTAAAATCAGCACCACTATTATCTATTGCAAACCAAAGAAGATCGTAAACTTCATCCTCTTCTAGTGTTGTATTATCGTGTCTAGAATCATCGACATCAAAAATATAATGATACCCTGGAGAATAAAATTCTTCAAAGCTATCTCCGCTACCATAATATTCAAATTCTACTTTATTGATGTTTGGATATTTCTCCCTTAACTCTAACAGTTTTTCTTTTATTGTCGTCTTTTTCATGTTTACTTTCGGTTTCACTACTAACAGTATCTTTAATCTCAAATTTGTTTTTATTCAAATTTACAGCGAATTTTTTTGGTGGAAGATCAGATAACCAATCTTTAACTGTTGGTACCATTCCACAATCCTCCGTAATATGCCTCATAGCAATATATCTAACCTCAACTAGTTTATTATCAGAATTTCTAATCACGTCTCCAAATATTCTTTCACAAATTCCAATTCCAAAAGTGGAGTGTAAAACAGCTCGATGTTGCCATCCTGTCATATGGAGTTTTGTACTATCTAAAAATCTATGTATTTCTATATAATCATCTACAACACCTCCCCATTTTTTAACACTACTTATTGCGTGTATATATGGACTCATTATTTTTTTTTTTAATTAATTAATAAAACAAGAGAGGCCGATAAAATTACCGACCCCTCCCTCTCTAAAACTACTCTATTCGTCTATTCTTGTATTCCTACTTTTACCTATGCGTTTCCCAAATACTTCTAAGAATCTTAGATTGATTATTTTTAGCGAAAAGGACACTAGGCCTTTCTGTGAATGTTGTATGAATCAACATTTCGTACAGCTTGTTCTTAAGATACGTAATTCTAAGATTACTATTTACAGAAGCTAAGTCTTTATATAATAATTTTTTACTGAATCTATTTTTTAAAGTCTTATTGTTTGTCTCATTGTGTATAAATTCTACACATTTCATATATTTTATAAGCTCGCACGCTAACAAACACGTTTCTCTCTGATATTCTTCTAATGTTCTACCTCTAATAATCTTACCTTTACTTGTTAATTTTTTAGTTATTTTGTTCGACATTAATACAAAAATTTAAAATTTTATTTTACTCTTCTTCGTCTAAACCTAATTCATTAAAGTCATCTGTTGGGGTAATCAATACTGTAAGCTTTTGTGGCCCCATCATTAATAACTCATGAATTTGTTTAGCAACCTCTGCATCAACTTCTCCTATATCAATAGTTATCCTCATTCTCGGACTTGATCGCAAAGGTTTGTAATCTACTATATCCACGTAATGTCTCAAAAACATAATTAAATTTTTTTCTATTCTTCTAATAATAATTCAAGAACTGCTAAAGCATTCCATGCAGCATGTGCTATATGAGGAAATCCAGATACATCTAAGCTCTTAGATGAATGTAGAGAATGCCTACCCAAAGCTTGCTCATATCTAAATCTAGCATTATCAACATGTTTCCAATTATCCCAACTTTCGTTGTTTTCCTTTTCACCATATTGGTTATGACCATATTCACTAACTTTGGAAACAAGGGTTAATGCTTTTGGAAATTGTCTAAGCATTTGTAATACGGGTGCTTTACCTGTATCATCCTTTCTTCCGACCATTGGTTTTGGTTTAGCCCTAGGCTTAACTTTAGTAACTTTAGCTTTGCTTTTTAACTTTCTAGTTGTCTTAACTCCTTTCATCTTTTTCTAATTCTTAATTAGCATATTTAGCCAATTCTTTATTAGAGCGAGTTACATTTACGTTAAAATTCTCATTGTCTTTGTCAAACGCAGAATAAAATTCTGAATTCTTAGGATCTAAATCATAATCTACGATGCTATCTAACTCCTCTTTAATGTGAATAGCTTTAACAGAAATTGCATATGCTAAATCGTTACAAACAATATAAAGACCGTAATTATTCTTGCCTTGTGGGGCACTACTTATTTTATTTTTAAAATAAATTTCTTGTTTATATTCTTCACTTACTTTACTATACTTTCCTTGTGTTATTAAAGTAACATCTTCTAGATAATCCTCTGGTATTTTTAATTCTATTAAGATATAATCATTGTACATTTCAATTGAATTAAAATATTTTGAATCTACTATCAGTTCACAAATACTGTAATATCTACTATCAGTTATACTAAAATTCTTTATAAACATTTGTCTATCAAATAACAAGTATATGGAGTTGTTAAACTTACCGTTCTTATAGAGAAAGGTATTTAACAAACCACATTCAAAAGCCAACTGAACAAATGGATATGGTATTTCTTCAGACTTTGACTTTACTCCTTTGGTTATTTTCCAAAAAATAGGGAGAATCATCACCAGAGATACATTGAAATTTCTCCAAATATCTCTTAATATTACTTTTTTATCCATTTTTTTATTATTATATAGTTATCGATATATCACTAAGTTTTACATCTTCATAAACGTGTTCTTTAAGTTCGTCTCTAACTGCTACTTTTATCTTAATATCAAAGTCAAAATTATAAACATCCGATTTAATATACTTTAATCTACTCTTAACTTCCTCCTCAAGATCATCAAGTTGAACAAAAAAGGATAAAGGTACTTTAGATACATATCCTTTTTTTGACAGTTTCTCTAATATTTCCATCGGCTTTAAATTTCTTAATCTACCTTTACTGGCCCCACAAGCAGCGGTACATATATTCATTAGAGATTTTACATTAGTATTAAGCCATTGGGATTTACCAACTTCTAGATGATTTCTTACCAGCATACACATATAGAACATACTTTCATCTAGATTATACGTTGTCAACGACTCCGTAATCATCTTAAAAGTTAATTCATCAGCAGTTTCTAAAGACTTAGATATATTAATATATTCATCCGCATCCATTACGGAATCTCCAATTTGAGAATATAAAGTAGATATATCTGTAAACTTATAACCTGCATCTATAACGTCAAAAAGTTTATCTGTAATAAGATTACAAACTGAATCTCTTGTTCTATAGTCTGCAGTAGAAACAACATCTATCGGCATAAAAACTCTAGCAGTAATAGAATCTAAACCCCCTACCGAAGGTAATTTTGAAGTAATCTTATTCGTAGATAGTAAATAATTTATACATTTTGTATAATCGTGATTTTTTAGAATAGTATCTTTATCAGCGTACATCATTCCTGTAACCGCACCAAAGCTCGCAAAATATCTACCAGTGCCCATAACATTATAATTCTTGCCACCATGATTTATATCTAAATACAAATAAGATTGACAGTACCAGTACATATAATTTGAAAGTTCTTCTACTTTAAAATATTTTTTTAATTCATCTTCAGTAAAACCTTTATCAACATAGCCTACAATCCTAGTTGCATTTTGTACTTTTTTAACAGTAGAAATACCAGATATAGGATTACCTTTAGATAGCGATTTTAACTTTCTTACAGGAAAGTTTGTGTTTGGTAAAAACAGAAGTTTATCGTTCTTCGTTAATGGAGAATTATCTACTTCTATAGATACTCCGTCTAAAAAGCTATTGTCAAAATGATAATTAATAAAATATTGGGACCCAATCTTCATTAATTGAGTCCCAACCTCATTAACATCATATAATGGTTTATACGCACCTCCTTTTGCGTACGTTATCGAACCAGAAGGAACTCCGTAGTGTGTTTGATATTTACAATTGTTTTTTACAATTTCAATTTTTTTCATTATAATCAATTTAACTAAAATTCAATTCAAAAAAAATAAGACTTAAACGTCTTTAGAGTGAGCAGCTAAAAGCGATGCTTTAAACTCTTTTCTATGAAGAAGATCAATTATTTTTGACCCAAACTCTAAAGCAAGAACCTGTATCATTACAGTTTTTGAATCTTTACTCAAGAATTTACCCTCAAAAACCTTTGCCAAGCGATCTTCAAAGGTTTCTTTTGTTTTAGAGTTAATAACGTCGTTCATTTTATTACCTTCGTTTAACCACTTGATAATAAAATATTGCATACGAGTAGAAACAACAGCACCAATTTCTGGTCTATATTGTTTAGACTTGTTACCTTCTTCTCCACAACAATCCAAAAGCTTTTCCTCTACTGTTTTCCAATTTTCTGAAAGCAAAATTTCTTCTGGATCAGGAATTTTATCAATATTCTGTGTAAGCGCGGTCATAAAGATATCAATATGATCTCCTACGAAAGCTCTTCCGTACTTCAAAATTTTAGCTTGTGAAGTAGGATCTTCAAATTTGTGGTGATTAGAGATAAACTCAAAGAAGTTTGACCAATCTCTTGGAGAAGCTGCCATTTTACCAGCCGCTCTTTTCTTAGGATCTTTTTCAAACAATAATTCTCTGTAACCGTGAGCCATAATATTGATACAACGACCATCTACACCCATATTCGTAGCCCATTTTACCCAGTCGTTAATATCAAACTTCACACCAAATTTAGCGTATCTTCCTGTCATAGCTACGTCTTGTGCGTTTACAATGTAATCTCCATCATCAGGATTACCTGTAAGTACAATCGTACAGTTTGGGGGAAGACTCCACGAATAATAAGAGCCCATTTGGTTCAACTGCATTATAGCTTGCTGAAAACGTACATCTGCTCTAGTAAAGTCATCGATAACAAGAATAGACTCATCCTTTTCATAAAGAATATTAAGCCACATAGGTGGAGCATACACCGTCTTAGTGTTACCAGTAATGCTCCAACCATCTGCTTCTTTAATTTTCAAGTATTTCTCATTTGCCCAATCAATATCACATTTGTCATCTGACTTTTTACAAATCTCATAACTCAGCTGTGGATAACCAACAAGATCACCAATATCCTCAATTTGTGACAAAACCAAATAATGGAATGCAGCATCTCTTTCTTTGGCTACTTGTTTTGGTATAGATGTTTTACCTATACCAGCTTCAGCTTCAAAACAAACAGCAAGGGAAGGTCTTCCTTTTTTAGATGCATTTTTATTTGCATCCATGAATTCAATAATACACTCCTTTACTTCGCTAGGAGTAAGATTTGTTACTGTGCGTTTAATCATTATTTGTCATTTTTATAACATTACCAAATTTACCTGAAGGTCTTAAGTTTTCTGGATCCGCACCCTTGCTTGTGATAACAGTTATCATGGGTATCATACATTTGTTTTCCGGTTCAGGAACGTGTCCATCCGTGAGATAAATCACACAACTATAAAGACCTTTATTTTTATTTACATAGTCAATCACTGGTGCAACAGAAGTACCTCCTCCACCGGTTACGCTGGTTTTTTCAACCATAGTATTTCTGCTTACTTTACAAATTTCAGATATATATAATTCTGCATCACATTCTCCAAGGTCAATTTCTGCTCTATTGGTTTTTCTAATTAACTCTATTTCGCTGAAGCATTCCTTAAGATCATCTGAACCCATAGAACCAGAACTATCTGTACAACAGAATATTCTTAACTTGGGTTTAATCTTAATAGCTCTAAAGTCTGGATTACGCTTATTTAGTTTTCTAGCAGATAATTTAGTGTAGTAATCGATGGCACTTTGACTTAATAGTCTCAATGCTCTTTTCCAATCTGCTGCTGGAATTTTTTCAATTATCATGTTCTCAAGGTGAGCTTTAAACCCATTAGGAATATTCCCGATAGACTTACTGTTTTCAAAAATATCTCTAATGTGTTTCTTGATTTTAGCATTTGCAATTTCATTTGTGGGGTCATTATTTTCAAACTTATCCCAATCTCCACTACCTATGGCTTCTGCTATTGCATCTGCAAAATCCTTACTCTTTTTCATATTAGAGATCATTCTAGCTGAGCTTTCAATGTTCTTCTTCTCTTCTGTAGAAAACTTTCCTTCGTTTACACCAGAGTTAGGCCCAGATTCATTCTCCTCTTTCTGAAACTTATCAGCAAAAGAACCTTTACAACCGTTGTTTTTCCAATTGTCATAGGATTTTTGCATTTTTAAAAGAAGGTCGTAATAAGCAGAAGTCCCTAAATTAGGTTTAAAACCAAAATTTTCAAGAATCATAAATACAGGATCATGATTCTGCATTAGTTCTTTATACTGTTTCTTCTTATCTTCATCGCTTAGAGAACTATTCAAAATTCTATCTAACTCTTTTTCAATAGCAGTATTATCTACACCCTTAGTGTAGGTTGTTAACGTAGGAAGAGTTTGATTAATCTCAAGGTCAGCAGCTATATTGAATATTTGATGATAAGTGTATCCTTGCCAGGTTGTAGGATGCATATAAGCAATATGCTGAGCTTCGTGTTTAATAACATCTTGTCTAAGACCAGTGATATTATATTTTTTTTCAAGTCTTTTTAATCTGTCCCAACCTTTGGTATTGATATACAGCCTATAACTCATAGTATCACTTTTGCCAACGGCGGCAAACGGTATACTAGCAGATTTAGGATCATCAGAATAAAGTATTCTTCTATCTATACCAGATAAAAATACAGAGTAGAAAGCATCTTCAGTAATGTACATTTTTTGTAAAATCTGACTGAAGTTCTCATCTACATCATGTTCTTGTATTAATACATTGTCCATTTAGTATTATTTAAGTTTTAAATTCCCAAAGGGGGTTCATCTTTTTCTTTCTTTTTCTTTTGCTTCTTTTCTATTTTTTTTGATTTCAAGCTATCATACCATTCAACAAGAAAAACAATTAAATAGATGAATAGAATAAATCCTCCGAAAATTAACGAAGCTAATGCCCAAAGAACTCTAGTAGAGTCTTTAGTATGAGTTCCTTTTACAAGAGAATCTATTCTATCATCTGTCATATAATCAATGGCCATATATAGGCCTATAGAAAGCCAAATTATTAAGAAGATCATTTTTAAGTTTATTTACCAGATGATAGGTTCGTCTAGAAGTTTGTTTGTTCTAGAGTATATTTTAGAACCCAGAAATTTATTACCCGCTAAAGGGCTAGGATGAAACTCTACAACCGCTTTTATAGGAGAATCAGGATCTTCTAAATTCTGTATTCCGTCTACATAAGGAAGCATTGTATTATAAGCTTTAGAACCTAGAAGAATCCAAACTATATCTGGTCTCGCCGCTACTAGGTATTTAATTAGTTTAGTAGAAAAATTAGACCATAGTTTAAGATGACTTCCTGGTTTTCCAGCTTCTACGGTAAGTGCGGTGTTAAGCATAAAAACACCTTGTCGTATCCAATTTTTATATGGATAATTTTCAGCAGTGTATGGATGTTTTCCATTGCCCTTAGTCTTTAAAACATTATCAGATTGTAATTCTTTATACATGTTTTTCAAACTAGGTGGAATATATCCGTTCTCAGTTAAAAATGAATAACCACAAGCATCGGGTTGTCCATTGTGTATACTATGATAAGGATCTTGGCCCAAAAGTATAGCCTTTACACTATCATACGGTAGTACATGAAACATCCTAAATACATTAATCTTGTAGGGATATACTATAGTATTCTCATACAAGACTTCGAGCTTAGGTAATAGATGCTCCAGTTCTAAGATACAACCTGCTTCATCCATGGGCTGATACCATGTATTAAGTATATTTTTCATAGTTAGGTTTTTTTCACTTTTTTTGAGAATATTTCTTTAACTGTTCCATCTTTATAAAATATTCTACAATCTGGATAAGTCCACCCGTATTCATCTGCTAAAAACTGTAAATACTGTTCTTCATTATCAAACGCTATTTCACCAGTATATGTATGACCACCAGCAAATACAGATTTAGATTTTTTTGGTTGTTTTATTATTTTATAATCCTTATACTTTCGACGCCATTCGTTCTCACCTCCGCTTTTATTTTTCTGATAATCATACGTCTTAACTTCCAAACCTTTGGATTTATATCTATCAACAATTTCAGTGATGTTCTCAGTATAAATGGACCAGCGATCCCCACAACAATCACAATCTAAACCACATTCTACGCCATACCAATAACAACCTAAATCTTCTGCTATATTTATAGCTTCATTTTCGTTATCTGCTTCTATTACTACCATGTGACAAAGCTTACTGTCAACATGAAAATTTCCACCACTATTATTCTGACTAAACTTGTAAAGTGCCATTGCTTAATATTTTAATATTTTAATATCTAAATTTTAAAATTAAGAAAAGGGGAGCAAATCTTTATCTATCTCCCCTCACCTTGAAAAACCAACTATTTTTTATTTTTTTAAATTTTAATTCCATCTCGATGTAACTTCTCTGAGATACTATCTAGGAGTATTTCTTTTTTGAAATTTCTAAGTACCTCTGAAGGATCTTTACACCCTAAAGATTTTGGAACATTCCAATATTTTAAGTCTTTATAATGTCCAGTAAGACTTAAACTTTGGGTTACTCCAGTAGTATCATTATCATATGCTACATATATGTGTTGATAGTATTTAGATAACTCCAATATGCATTCTTTTGGAATAATTCCCCTTTCCGTATGAGGAGCAACAGCATCAATACCTACACAATCTAATGCTACAATGTCTTTATAAGAAGAAGTTATGAATACAACATTATCTAGACCCTTTTTATTGAACCTATTTAATCCTAAGATCTCATTTCTGTCTCTTAAGGTATTAAAATTCATAATGTGTCCTCTGATAAGGTATTTTCTAAACTTCAGTGTAGCATCTTTATTTTTTTTCTTTTTCTAATATTTTCTTCACTATCTGCTAACGGTCTATATGCAGTAAAACTAGGTTTACCTGTTTCTCGATAGTGATCAAAACAATATAAAGGATCCTCTGGGCAACTTATATGAGTCCTAATTTGATTAGACCAATATTCAGAGGCAGCGTTTATTTTGAATTTCTCCAACCTATCGGTAGAAAAACCATCATACGCTAACCAATAATCTAAATCGTAATCTTCCCAATCTTTAATTATTATACTCATGGACATTTCATCAGGAGAATTAAGTCTATACTCTTTGATAATATCATCAGGCATAGGTTTTATTCCCTCTAGATAGATTTCTTGATAAATCTTATTCAAAGCTGAATAAAAATCTATTCCAAATTTGAACATAACAAATTCAACTGGATTTTTTGGAGAGTCAAACATACCGAATCTTCTCCATTTAAGACTCTGATTATAATAGCTTATATAAAAGCTTGGAATTCTTTCTTTTTTAAAAGGACAGTGGTAATGACGATTTGGCTCCCATTCTCCAAAATAGTGTGTCATTATATCTTCCTCCGAGACATATTCTATAAGTTCCTCATAAGAGGACATTCTTATATTCTCAAATCCATAACCGAGTTCTATTGATTCTTTCATAAAATAAAAAAGGGGAACATTTCTGCTCCCCTTGTTTTCATTCATTTAAACCCACCAAAATGCTTACACGTTATCGTGTAGAGGTATCCACTGAGAACTAGTTGCATCAGCTTTCATACTAACGCCGTTAGGCATAGTTTGATCTAATCTAGCCAATTCTTTATCTGTGTACTTAAGAGTACATTCTCCGTCACCCATTCTATGAAGGAATGGTACAGTCGAAGAAGGATTTCTACCTACTTTTGTATAACCACCATTATCTTTAACTGTTTTCATGTAAAGTTTAACTCCAGAACAGTTTTTCATAATCATTTTGCTATAATCAGTAGCTAATGTTTTAAAGGTTTTAGTGTCACAAGCTTTCAGATCTTCTTTTGTAAGATTTAATTTAGTAGCAACATGTAACAGTTGAGTATTGTAAGTTTTGATTGCTTCAGCAGTAGCTGCTTCAACAGTGTCATCAACTATCCAAGGTCTAGGGCTAATATTGTCTTTATTAACAGCAAACATTCTGTCAACAATACTAGTTCCAGCTCTTGTGTAGGTTACATCTATGGCTTCCCAAGACTTACCATCTTTAGTAGTGCCAGACGCATACTCACAATTAGTAATTTCTACATCGTCTACCTTTTCACTAACAGGGAAAGGGTTTCCCGAAGATTTAATCTGATCATCTTCAAATCCGTAATTCATGTTTAAAAATTTTTAAGTTTCAAGTTTCACAAAAATAATAAAAATTCAAGTTATTTTCTAGTTATTCTCTAATATATTTGTTAACTATTTGTTAATATTTTATCAAGAATTTGATTGATATTCGAGATAGAAGATTCAAAACTATTATCTATTTTTTTAAAGAGTCTTATATCATATAAAAAACCAATATGCAAGTTATAATAGTTAGCAGTTTCACTTGCTATTTCCATAGCTATTCCTCCTAAAACTTTAACCTCTTTGCCTAATCTAATCTTTTTACCAAATAAAACTGACATTTTTTCCATCCAAGGAACACAAAGATCATTCTGACTTACAATCCCCCTCAACTCTTCTTTAGTACAAAATTCAACCAATTCTCCAGGTTTGAACCCATTCATGTTATTTCTTTTAAAATATTCTCAATATTATTTATAGAATCTTTGAGATTCTTATCATCATCTATTTCTTCAAAAAACCTAAAATCGTAATTGTAATTTAAGAGGAGATTATAACAATATACATCAAGATAAGTATTCCAGTTAGGAATCTCTTCTATTTTTGCATAAGAATTTATAACTACCTCTTTATCAAACAATAGCTTCATGATTGGCATAAACCCATGTTCAAACTCAGATTCTGAAAATATTTCATCATATTTTTTTTACTTATTACTTTATATCTTTTCATTTAATTTACTTTAAGCTTAAAAAAATATCCTTCCAATTAGTTTTTAGTTTTCCATCTACTTTTTCAGATATTTTAACTAGTTTACCAGCTAAGTGCTCAGGTCTACATTTCATAAAAACATTTTCGTCTGTTTTTCTAAAATCTAGATATCTAACATTAGGCTCTTCTTTTTCAAAAGTAAGAACACAAGAAGCATCCTGAGAAGAAGATACAATTTCTCTTAAAGTTCCAGTTAATCGAATATCAAGAGCAGATATATTTTCTCCACTTTTTTTAATACTAGAGTCTTTAACATGAGCTACTAGTATAAGGGTATCAGCTATATCTTCAAAACAATCTATAACCTCTTTAAATGCTTTTCTATGCCACCCATATCCGCCGCCATACTCGAGTTCAAAAATAGACCTACCTTTAAAGTTTTTACCAATTGTAGTATTTTTATAATTAACAAGAGCAAGATCTTCTGCCCAATCGTCAATTACAGAAATAGTATCTACAACACAAAATTTATATCGCTTGCCAGATTGTTTTATTGAACTAGTTACTTTTTTAATTGTACTTGTTGGTCCCCAATTATTTTTTGAAGCTATTTTTTTAACATTAACGACATCACAATTACCAGTAAAGTGACCCGAAGAATCTTCTAGATCAAAGAATATAGAATCTGGTAACTGCATTAGTGCTTCTGTTTTACCCATACCTGGTCTACTTATAATTAGCATCCGGTTTATTTTTCCGGGATCATAACTGTCTTCAGGTTTAGTAATAAAGTCTACGATACTTTCTTTAATTTCCATGTTCAAATTTCAAATTTTAAATTTCAAGTTTTCAAATTTCTAAAAAGAGAAGGCCTTTCGGCCCTCTCTTTACTTAACCGGTTTTCTTTTTTTGGCCTTAACAACTTTAGCTGTCTTTGAAGCCTTTTTTACAGCTTTTTTTGCCGTGGCAATTTTTTTAATTGCAGCAGCTTTTTTGACAGAGGCTTTGGCCGGTGCTTTAGCCGGTTTTGATTCTGCTATCTCTGTGGTTTTAGCCTCGTTTTTTGCAACTTCGATCTTTCTGCTCAAAACTCTTTCGTTAAGAGAAGAGATGATTCGATCTGCATCAGCAGAAGACAAGATTGTAGAGATAGCTTTTCCTACCCTTTCCCTGGAAGGAGCCTTCACTGGTGTAGGATGGAAAAATACTTGCGGATTAGTATCTCTGAGAAGCCTCGAAGATATTTCTTGCAAGATGTATCTTCCACGATTCGGATCAAAAGAAGCATAATCAAAGTAGTGAAACTCAATAAGCTTCTTTAAACCCTCAATCGTCCAAGAACCAGAGTCTTTGATCTTCAAAAGTGAAGAGTCCCAACGTGGTTTTTTGGTCAAGGTTCTGTAAGTGTCCCAAATAAATGCACGATGGTGCCTAGGAACCAAAGGAACTCGAAAAAGGTCCTCTTTCTTAAGCAACCGAGCTGTTTTTTTTCTTGAGCCTTTTCGATTTCCTTCCAAAAGAGGATTAGGAATACTTTGAGAGAACAATTGTTCAAGAGCGTGTTTTCTACCACAGTCTTTACAAAATTGATCATCCAAAGAACATTCTGCAGTCGCACTCCCTAAGAAGTGTAACTCTTTGTCGTTAAAACCCTTCTTAGCGACAACAGTAGTTGAGTTGAATTCGTTTCGATGAAAAGAAAATTCGTAAAAAATCTTTTCACCAGGAATAGTGACTTTCATAAATTAGTTGTTAAGTGTTAAATTATCCATTTTTTGAAACAGTATATAGTCTTTACACATATAATCAGTTATATAAATTGTAGAAAGATCTACTTTACATTTTTCCAAAATCATTCTTATAAACCACTGAATACTAGTATTTATAAGCGAAGTGTTGGATGTACTTCTTCCAATTCCAATTATTACTTCATACCCTGTATCTACTAATAATATACATCCTAAGAATTTTCCAGAGCACATAAGATTCTTTATCTTTAAAACTGTTCCGTGCCTAAACACTTGTTTATCTTCAACCTCAAACAACATAAACTCATCGCCATATTCTAGAAAATATACTTCGTTAGGATATAATATCATTTGATTATTTTTTATTTATTTATTCTTTTTATAACATAGTCTTCAATTTTTTCACTGAATGACACAATAGAGTTAATAAAATTATAATGCAAAGAAATATAGGTTCTTTTAAACACATGAAATTGACGATTACTATCTATAGAGCTGAAAAATATTTTTTCTAAATCTCTAGAAATATAAATGCACTGCAGATACTCCGAGATTATTGCCCCCCTTGTGTTTCCAATATAATTTGTTTCACTCTCTTTTGAGCTAAAAATAACAGAAACTTTATATTCAAAACAGTTGGGAAATATATATTTCTCTTCAACCTTAAACACAACCATTACACCAGTCCTAATACACTTTACGGAATAAATCCCTCCTTTGAAGAGTATCATGGAAAAAGTCTATTTTTTATAGCGTTCAATTCTATAGTGTTTGTAGATTCTGGTAATTCAAAAAACATTCCAGATTCGTAATCAAATATTAGAGCACTATTTAAACCCATATCACAGTATCTAGAAGCTATAATGTGTAAACTTCTATAATGACCTCTCCAATCTGCTAACCTATATCCAAAATGATCGCTTATGTGAGAATAGACATTAGGGTTAAAGAGAGCAAATACAATATCAGAGGTTTCACCTAAAGCAGATGTATCTTTAATATCGTCTAAGGTAGGATGCAATTGAGAACCGCTGAGTTTATATCTATCTACACCACTAACTGCTCTATTTAAATGATGTAGATTTATTATACTACAACCACATATATTTCTCAGTTTTACACCATAATCGTCTATCCACCTATCTATATTATCTTTTTTATTTAAATTTTGTTCTTTTTTCATTAAGCCTAAACTATCCACAATTATGTAAATTTCTTCTTCTGGGTTTATTTTTTTATATCCAGCTACTCTTGTCTTTGTTACTGTATTATTATTATCATCTAACGTTGAAAATTTTTCCTCTAGGAATTCTCCACGGTCATTAAGTTGTTTAAGCATATACTTATAAATACCCGTAGGATTACTTACGCTAGAGTCCTCTATTATTGTCATATTATCCAGCAGAGGAAGAATATCTTCATCATAGACTGTTTTTATTTTCTTATACATTTCGTCACTTATTTTATAGTCTCCCATAGAGAATATTTTACTTGCGCCTATTCGTATTCCCCATCGTTTAAACATAAAAAAGGACACCATTCTGCCTATAATCTGATTTCTATCTACCTCCAAGGTAAATAGATACCATTTTATATTTCTTACTCCATGAATCCACGGAACAAGAATATATCTATAGAGCATAAAATATGTTTTTCCAGATTTAGGGCCTCCTACAATGCTCGTCATCTTTCCGGGTTGAACATTATATATTCTAGCATCTAATCTGGGTAATCCTCCTGGGAAGCCGGAGTTTTTCCCCTCTTTACCTTCTTGGACTTTCTCTAGAAACTCCATATTTAAACTGTTTTCTCTCTCCAATCCCCGGAAGATTGATCAAGTTCTAAAAATTCTTCACACTTACTTTCATCTATTCGAGATTGTGGATCTCGTTTATAAAGAAAATAATGTGCAGCCATAACATTGTATCCTCGAAGTTTATTATGCTGCACGTATTTCTCTGCAGCATTCATTATGTTCTCTAGAGAACAATTATGTTCTTTTAAGAATCTCTCTAGCCTGTGCTTTACTATTGTTTTTCCAGGACCCCTAGAACCTTGGGGAAAGATGTTTCTATAGGTATCTACATCTTCATCTGATATAGAACCTTGAGTTTTAGAAGTGAAAGTAATAGAATTTGCTATACTTTCGTAATCTTCTTCGTGCAACTCAAAAACATCCATCCCCTTAGTAGTAGGAATAATGTTATTAAAAGTGTAATCATTAGTGTCTCCATATAAGACACCGTGAAGTTTAACAAGATCATTAGCAAGCAGTATACTTACTATTTGTTTCTCTTTCTCCAATAATAGCGGAGTTATTGAAACAAGATCTTTAATTTTTTGACTACTGTCTACCTTATCCATCTTTAAGTTTTAAGTGATAAAAAACTTAACTATTCTCTACATCATTTACAACCTCGGTATACTCTACATATTCCACTCGGTAGTCTTCAATATTCTCTAATGTACTCTGTACCCACTGTTCTTCTACTGTGCCTTTAGCGCACAAGATATAGACTTCTAACGGATGACCTTTTTTCATAAGACCTCTTCCCCAAGCTTGAGTTGTTAACCCAGTAATATCTCGAGTTATTTGTCCTACAATTACGAAATCCATTGGTCCATATGTGTGCCCCGTGCCACCAGCTTTCACCAAAACAAGATGATTTTTCTTATTTTGTTTGAAATCCAAATAGTGTTCGTTACCACTAGTTGAATGATAATAAGAGTCAAACTGTTCTACCATAGCTTTTCTAGGTAAAAAGATCAATCCTCTTTTGTCTTTTAGAGACTCCTTGAGGAATTTTGTAACCTCAAGTTTTCTTTTAGACTCATAGATTAACTTAGTCCTTCTTCTACCTAAGTGTATGGCGCTTTTTCTAGCACTATTCTTAACACTAGGTAATAGCTCTGGATCTTTAGTTTGCTCCCATAACGCATCTATCTTCTTATTTAGATTGCGATGAACAATAGCTTCATCATAAGGAAGATCATACTTGATCACCTTAACAACGAAGTTTGATATCAAATCTAAACCTACAGCATCTTCCATAGATACTGTGTAGATAGATCTCAAACGTAACGTGTCCAAGATAAAAGCCTTATCTCGGTTTCTCGGCTTGGTTCCTGTGAATCCCAATATACCGTTGTACGAAATTTTATTCGTTAAAAACGAATACATATTCGCCATGGTTATATGCTGGTATTCATCCAATATAATTAAGTTACGATGTTTAGTCTCATTTTTAAGACTATTGTAACATATTATATCTATATGTTTCAAAAGATGCTCCTTTCCAAACTTTTTAAAATCATTTGGAATGTCTACATCTCTAAGATTTACATCAGGAGTAACCCAAAGGAATCCAGAAACTGGAATGCTAAGTCGATTTAATCTGTTGAACATTTCCTCAATTGCTAGAATTCCAACCCTTGTTTTACCAAATCGAAGGGTTAAATCCAAAAGACCATGAAAGTTGTTTTCTTTGACAACTTCCAATACCTTTTGTTGTTCTTGATCCCTCAAGGGATCTACATTGTTTTCCATATGTCTAGTTTTAGAGTTTTAGGTTTTCTATATTTTCTAGGTCTATTTCATAAATATCTTCTTTTGATACACCATTTTCGTATAAGAGTGGCCAAAGGAAATCAGGATCCGGATAGTTCGCTATATCATTAATATTATAAGATATAAATATAAACTCACATTTTATTTCTTTTACATATTCTTTGTTACCCCTAATACCCCTAATGATTCCTCTTAATTTATGTATAGCCGAACATTCTTTAAACCTTTTTTCATCGTCAACATAATGCATCCATTTATGTAAATATATTTTACCAACCTCCATTTCTTCAGGCCTTACTTTTTTCATTTTGTAAAATTTCTATTTCTTTTTTTATTTTGTAAGAAACATAACTCATTATTAAAAAATTACTATATTCATTATCATCAAACATAGAAGAATTAATAATATCTTTTAAACCAAAAGAATGATAGTCTTCCAAGCTGACATCAATGTCGATATAAACAGAACCGACACTATTAGTTATAGAAATATTTGAAAATCTTTTAAAATCAGTAGGATATATACCATAAAACGAATCATCTAACCTAAATAATTTTTTACAATCTGAAATTATTTTTGTTATAAGTTCATCTTTTATTTGAAAAGAATATTGAGCTCTAAGGCGATTGTCTAAAAACATAATTGGATCTTTAAATGCTTCTTCTACATTAGATTTTCCATATTCTAATGATAATTTAGAACTTGAGGAAAATTTTAACAAATACTTTAAACCACACAACCAAGTAAACAAATCTCTACCATTATCTTCCTGTGAAAAATTCGAATATTTGAACTTAAGGATTATAGACATTTCTCTAAAGCTTCGTTTATCTTTATTGTAAACCATTAAATCAAGTTTAAAATCACCAGACCATGTTTTATTTAAATCTACAGCGGATAAACATGCACTTACAAATTTTCTCTCGACTAGCTTTCTATCTCTCGTATTATTTTCCATACCTCTTCTTCATAATAGTTTAAATCTAAATCAGGATAGTTATTCTTATCTCCTAACTTACTTTTTATCTTAATCCTGTGGTTTCTTATAGATTGACAAGATGTTACAGGTTTAGAGGCGTTTATTAACGTAAATCCACTTGGTATTGGATTTCCTAAATCATCCTTGTCCTTTAACCACATCTTGCTTATAGAAGAGTCTCCGCCTACATAGTAACGTAAAACTCTATCGTCAGATAACTCTGATTTAATAACACCACTAGATTCTTTAGTAGAGATTAACCACTTAAACCTCCTGGTACCTTTTACACCACCTATAAACTCATGGATGTCGTTACATCCTTCTAGTGTTTCCCTCGGTGATTTACCATTTAAGAAGTACTCGGACAGAGCTATTGGTATTATATTCATAGAAGTATCCTTATGAAAAGATCCTTCTTTATACATTGTTTCTCTAGTAGTAAACAAGCCCTTTTGTTTAACTTTATCGCCAGCTAGAGCCATGTAGTTATTTACATCATAGATAATCATTTTATCAAAGAAGCTCTTTTCTATTTCTAGACCCACAAATTTCTCATTCTCCTTAATAATAAGATCTAACTCATCTAGAGAACTTCTGGGCATTAAGAGAGTTACACCGTCTGTATTAGCTTGTAAAATTATGGAATTTTTAATTCTTAAAAGAACCTCTTCCATTAACATACTTATAATTAACATTCCATTAACACATGTTTTCAGCGTATATTCTGCGTCGTAAAAGGGCCCAAATTCTTGATTACTTAAGCCATAGACAATGTTAATCAGAATCTTATAAGCATAGTTCAAAGTAAAGTGAGTCTTTTTATCGTAGCTTATTCTCTTTTGAAACAGATTCTCTAGAATGTTACAAAAGACATCTACATCAATGTGTGCTGGAGAAAATTTATTAAGGATAGCTAATTTTGGATAAAAGGAAGTATAATCTAAATCAACTATAACCATATCCTTATCTGAGGAATATACTCCCTTCTTATAACAACCGTGAATACCCCCTGCTTTATAGTCGAACTCTGTACCATTTATTTCTATTTTTTTACCGATGCTTTCTTTAAGAACGATACATTTGTTAGCAGGATTTATTTTACTCTGTACACTTGCTGTGAGCACTATACCTTCATAGAAAGATTTTATGCTCTTAAATTCATCTGTTTTAAAGTTTATATAGGGAAAGATAATGTCTTTTACTACAATCTTACTTCTGTAAGTACTTTGATTCTTAATTTCGTGGATTGATTTTCCAGTTCTTTTTGAAATCTCATTTATAAAGTAAGCCTTAGCTAATCTAGGTTCAGGAGAATTAATTAAATCTAAACCCTCAGCTGTACCTAGTTGATGTCTCATTTTTATTAATTCCAAACTCTCGTCATAAATGGTTCTGGTTATACTACAGTCTTTAACACAATAAGATATAACATCTAACTTTTGACGATCAGTAAGTTTTTGGTTAAAAGGATACGGAGAATCCTTAACAGAAGGAAACCTAAAAAAGAAACTCAAATACTTTAAACTGGTAGCTTTAGCAGAGAATCTTCCATAGTTGTTTACTTCCATTATGTCTAAACACCTTAAACTAAAAGAATAAGGTGGATAAACATAGCCCCTGGTAGTAATAACTTTATCACTAAACGCCTTTATCTCTTCTACTGTTACTCCAGGATTCCTTAAAATATATTCTAATACTTGGGCGTCGTACCCAATTATATTGTATCCAATTAGATAAGGTTTAGAATCCAGAAATCTAGCTAAATCTCCATTATCCTTATCATGAATTTCAATTATGGTTAATACACCTGTATCTCTATTTTCAAATACTGCTAAAAAGTAGTTTGGGAAACATTCGATGTCATTAAACCACACGTTATTATCTTTTGCTTCTTTATAGCTTTTCTTTCTAGGTTCTTTAACAGTTATCATTACTAAAATTTTAAAATTTTAATCCATTGACACCAGACTAAGTGTTTTTATTTCTGCGTTTAACATAGTCTCATCCCAGAAACTAAGTAGAAAAACACAATAATCTATTGCAAAAATTTTACCACTAACTACAGATTTAAGATAAACTTGACGACCTTTATTGGTATATCTAACAACCTTTACCATATCATCAATCTCTCTATTGCTCTGGAATACAACTTTTAACCTATAAATGATATTAGGTTTTTTTAATATAGAAAGTATTTTGCGATGAAAACTAAGTATTCTATAAGTTCTAGTAGTACCAAACCTATCTTTAAACTGTTCTCTATCTATGAAAATCTTTTGAGATCTTTTATAGTGTTTCATATTTTATTGTTTTATTTCTTCTATGGTTATATTTTTTTCTTCTACAGTATAAAAATGAATATAACCAATTAAAGGAAATCCATGCAAATCTGGGCTTGTTCCATAGTTTCTTATATGATACATAGTACCATCTTCTTTGTTCACATCTATAAGAAAACAATCAAGTTTATCAGATGTAAAAATTAAATTACAATCATGACAAACAGAAAAACGAATATTATTAATTGTTTTTTAAGATTTCTAAAGTCATTTCTTCAATATGACTTGGTAAATATGCGGCAGCTTCCCAATAATTAATATAATGAATAAAACGCACCTGTAAAATCGTTTGATAGTGTTTGTCCAAACGTATAGATATTGCATTATAACCCTTATCCTTATTAAAGATATCTATAATATGAAAGTTTACAATACAACGGTTCTCTTCTTTTGCAAAAGTGTCAAGAAATTTGAGAGGACCTATTCTATGCAGTTTAAATATAAAACTTATAGGTTTATAAGAATGATAAGAAATTCTATATACTCCTTCTATGTTTTTTCCAGAGTTATATTTGTTTATTAATTCTTGAAATGTTGTTTTCATATTTAATCAATTGTTTGTATAGTATAATCCTCTATATTAGTAATATAAACAGTTATAATGTCAATATTTTTACTCTTAGTAATATTAATCTGTTTTGTAAGTTCAGAAATCGGATCATATATAATATATATACTGTCGATATTAGGAGAATTTGAACTCATAATAGTTTTAAAAAATATATGAATTCTTTCAGCATCTATCATTATATAATCTTGAGTAGGGTCGTGATATGGATAGGGTAAAGTATTATAAACGGATGATACTATAATAATTGCATCTATCGTCTGATATTCTAAGTTAATATAAACTCTACATATTTTACCAACGAGTAAGTTTAAATCTGACTTAGATAAATCTGTTAAATTAACTAACATAGTTTGAATCAATTGTTTCAAAATAAGATATATTCCAATTAGTAGTGAATCCTTGTTGAGATCTTAGAGTCCATAGTTCTTTTGGTGGTAATTCTATTAATCCTGTGGGATCTATGAAAGTTATGTTCCACTTTTCATATTTGAATATCACCATGTTAGGTTCGTTTACTTTACCTGCACCAATTGTTGCTCTTTCATAAGGATGATCGGGGGCTTCGACTAAATAATTTAGTTTTGCTAAGCCCATTAAGTTTTCTTGATTTTTCCAATTCTCATAGATAGGAAGTATACTCCCTTCGAATAAATCTGCCTTAGTTATAGAGGCAAAATCCCCTCTTCCTACAGGATTTGTTATTAATTTATCTTCAATGTTCATTGTGTGTATACAGTTTAAAATGTAACAAATAGCTATACAAACCCAGCTTTTTTGGCCTAGTTAGCTGTAAGTGCTTACAAAGGTATAAAAACTTCCGTAATATTGTGATTCACCAGAATACTATGAGAACCCTATTACTATTACTACTGTTATTTTCGTGCAATAAAGTAGAAACCTTTGAAGTATCTGATTGTGGAACAACTATAGAAAGTCCTTATTTAGCAGATGATCTTATATTTGATTCAGATTTAGAACTAACAATAGCTCTTAGGTTTATACAAGTAAAGAAAACACCTCATGAGTCATCTATAGACATAGATAGTTCTATAGATTCATTGAATAAGTGTTTTAAACCTTCTAATATCAGATTTGTATCTATAGAAGTAGACAGTATATATATTCCTAATGTTAATATGGAAGATTATAAAAATCACATATTGACTTACAAAAGGGAAAATCATATTAAATTACCAGCTATAGATATTTTTGTTTATCCTGTTAACCTGGACTATTATCCTGGAATAGCAATGGCTATTAAATCAGATGGAGTTGCAATTCAAAGACTTTTCTTAAATACTAATACCCTCGTTCATGAATTGGGACATTGTTTAGGTTTAAGTCACACACATACAGGATCAGGAAACGGTTATGATAAAGGAGATTTTATTTGCGATACTCCAGATGCAAGATTTCAGGTAGATTATAATTGTCAACCTAAACCTAGTATGAAATACTCTAAAAGCGACATGGAGATCATAATTAGAAATTATATGACTTATGTTAATAGATCCTGTAGAAAAGAATTTACACAAGATCAGATAGATAAAATGAGGTTCAATTTAGCAAAGGAACCTATGCTTAGAAACACTCTTATATTTTAAATTCATGAAACTCAAAGAATTATTTAAAGACGTCCTAATCTTTATAGCAGGAATAGCTGTTACTGCTATACTTGTTTTCACCTTAACATGTAACTATGAATCACCCAAAGTGGTTGCAGACTTAACTGAGGAGAGTGCTGACTCTCTTTTTGATTTTAGATTAACAATTGATGATCCTACTCTAGATTCTTTGTTAAAGAATCCAGAAAAGAATGCAGGGGCTATAGATAGCTTACAAAAACTAGTCTTGGATGAAAACTATGAAGAGTTAGATGAGACAGCAGAAGTAAAACAGTTAAAAAGATTAGTTATTCATTGTACAGCTTCCGATGTTAAAAATCCTCACACAAAGGAATCCCTAATTAAATTCTTTAAGGAAGGTAGAAAATGGTCTAAACCTGGATATACCTTTTTTGTAGATAGACAGGGAAATATATGGAAGTTAAATGAATATTGGGATTGGGATCCTGTAATTAATTACTTTGAAATAACATTTGGAGCAAAGGGATACAACTCTACAAGCTTACATATAGCTTGGGACGGCGGCATCGATGGTAATAAAGTTGTAGATAATAGAACGGATAAACAAAAAGCCTCCTTATTAGCTTTTGTAAAAATAGCTAAAGACATATACCCAAACATAGAAGTTGTAGGACATAGAGATTTGCCGAATGTACATAAACTTTGTCCTATATTCGATGTAAGTAAAGAATATAAGAATTTAAAATTTTAACTTATAAATTCAAATATAATGAGAGTGTATCACTTTGTACTATATGATAGTATAGATTCTCAATGTTTTATTAATTTTACTAATCTCTTAAACGCAATAGACGAAAAAGACATAGTTCATATATATTTAAACTCAAACGGTGGTACACATGCAACCTTATATGGTTTGCTAAATATAATAAACGATGATCCTGATAGGTTTAAGATCGTTGTTTCAGAAAGGATTGATAGTGCAGCTATGGATTTAGTTTTAATGAGTAATTGTGAAAAACAATTTTTACCTTCCTTTAAAGGTGGAGTTCTTCATCTAAGTTATATAGAAACTACAACATCTGAGCTTGTAGATAAATCCTCAGAATCTTCGCAAATACTTTCTGCAATCCGTAGAATGAATTCTTATACGTTTTCTAAATATGCAGAATTAGGAATTAGCGAAGATAAGCTATCGTTAGCACAATCTGGACAAGATGTATATTTAACGGCTAACGAAATAAAAAAAGCAGTAAAGTATAAAGAAAAAGAGGGGATTATGTTCAAAAAATAATCCCCTTACTTTTTAAAGTTGATCTAATAAAGATTCTCCTTTGTTTTCTTCATCTTTATTTTTTTTCTCCTCCCTTTTCTCTTCTTTCTCTTCTTTCTTTTCATCCTTAGGAGTTAATTGTTCCTTGTTCTCCTCTTTTTTAGATATTCCTAGTTTTTCCCAGATAGATTTTTTAGGCTTTTCAAGATCTTGATTAGAAATTTTATTGTCCATTTTTTCTAACTCTGCCGTAAGGTCCTTTAAATCATCTAAAAGCTTTTTAGCAACCTCGTTTCTTTCCTGCAGTTTTTTAGATGTTGCATCAAATATTTCTTGCTCCGTTATCTCCTCTAGGTCAACACTTTTACCCAAGACATCTATATCATCAACACACTGTTGAAACTCTTCTTTCGTAAATATACCAGAAGAATACATAGAAGATGCAGCAGACAGTAATATCTCTTTTGCACCTTTCCCCATACCTGCTGTTATTATCTTTTCACAATCTATACCTATCTTAGTATCTACATCTAGATACAATACAAAATTCATACTATTAAAATCTTTGGGTTTGATACCTTGCTTATGTAATTGAGAAAATATTTCAGAATATATTGCTAGTAACAAAGCCATTTTATCAATTTTTAATTTCATTCTATAAGTTTTTACTAATTTGAAAACGCAAATATAACTCCAGCTAAAATTATTCCACCAAAGCCTATATTTGCTATAATACTATTATCTCTACTTGCCCTAAGTTTAAATATCTTTTGATTCTGAGCCTCTATTTTTTTATGAAGTTCATCTAACGTTGCTAAAGATTCTTCACTCTTTCTTTTCAATATTGCATTTTCATTATAGAGATTAGAGTTCTCTTCATTATATTTAAGTAATTGTTCTCTATATATACTATTTATTTGTCTAGTATAGTACAGAGAACTATCTCTAAGATTCAACATATTATCATAATTTATGTTTTGCCGATAGTAATTATATGCAATACTATCTATTTGCATTGCAATTCTAAACTTGTAATCAAGTTGATTTCCTAAACTATTAGAAATATTAACTTGACATAAAAGTTGAGAGCACAACATAACCAATATAACGATTAGCAATAGTTGTAAAAAATTAGAAAGCATTTTAAATGATTGCGACAACAAGACAAATAAGGAAATTATTGCAGCAACAATTTTATACTTTTTTAGATTTTCCAGCATTTTTAACATCTTTTTTATCTGCTTTAGGTTTTTTAATTTTTACATTTTTAGATATCTCTTTTAAAGCATCATTTATATTTTGTAGAGAATTCTCAACATCAGCAATATATACATGTTTTTTTACTAGCTCATCATATACATCTGCTCCAGCATAGCGTATGATTTCTTCTCTATTTTTTTCTAAAACATTTTTCAAAGAAGAATATCTTCTACCATAATTTGAAGCATTATTTAACGCATAAGCAACTTGCATTCTGTGATCAGAGTTATCTATTACTTCAATAAGTTTATGTGCAGGTTTTGTATTTACTTTTTTACTCATTTTCTTTCTTTTTTCTTTTTCTCTTTTTCAACTTTAAATTCAACGATTCCAGGGTCATAAGTTAATATCAAGTGTTTCATTAATTTTTTAGTTTTTTATCTTTTTATCAAAGAATCCATAATAAAATCATATTCCGCATGTTTTCTTAAGATTTCAGGAAGTTCCTCATTAGAATACTTATTTAAGGTTGGTTTCTTTAATCCCTGAAGTTCTTTTAATAGAGCGCTGTTTTTAGATTTAAGAGCATCATAGAGGTTTTCATAATTCTTCATATGATCTTTATATAGGTTCATCTTTTTATCTAACTCTTCAATAACCAGATTAAAACTATCTCTTTGAACACTATATTTTTCAAGTTCTTTCTCTAGTGCAACAGCTCTCTTATATGTTTGCACTATTTTTACATATCTCGGATATAACACAAGTACACCAATAGTACCTAAGATAATAAAGCCATATAATAAAATCTTTTTCATTGATTGTTAGAATTAAATTATTAGAAGGGTTGTACTCGAGGGCTTTTCATCGAGTAAAGCTAAAAACAGATTTGTTGGGTACATGGTAAGAAAAATTAAGGGTTACAAAATAATTCAATTGAAAAACCAAAGGGGGATTTCTCCCCCAATGATCTCTCGTTAACGTCTCGTTGCGGGAGCAGGACTCAAACCTGCAACCTCTGGATTATGAAACCAGCGCGCTATCAATTGCGCCACCCCGCGGTATAAAAGAGTTAAGCCCTAGGTCAACTTTAATCTAGGTCTCCTAGAGTTTCCCAGGGCCCTTCTCTTTTGTCTAAACTGTGCCGTGGAGCTGAGGGCTTCGAAGCCCTGTCCAGTTTATCTTCCATTATAGAAGTTTATCTTGAATAGCCCTAGAGAATAAATCTTTCGGGACTTAGGCGTTACTTTCCTTTAAAGTAACAAAGATATGAAGATTGCAAAAATTCCTAACCTTAAACAGGTAGGCAAATATTGATTCTGTTATAAACAGCAGTGCTGTCTACCGCTTCACTCACCAAAGCCTGAACCAAGAGGCTCTGTACAGCGTCTTCTCCTTGAGAAGTAGCTGTAAATTCGTTAGAATTGTCATTTATAATTGCATGAGTCTTTCCTCACTTGTCATCAAGAAAACTATAACTTCCAATAACTGTCGATACCAATTTCAGCCCCATAATTTAAAAAGATCCCTGGGGATCAAATGATCTCCGTTGAAAGACCCCCAGGGAATGATCGATTAGGACTTAGCCGGAGCTGAATCCCGAATTTGTTGTCCAGATTTGGCCAGGAACTCTTTCCCCTTATCAGAGGCGAAGAATTCTTTAGCGTTCTTCTGAGCAGTTTCAGAGGGCTCAACCACGTTACCCTGCGACCAATCAAAATCGTCCATTGCGGCACGACCTCCTGCAGGAAGACCTGCAATAGTCAACAGGGGCTCTGGTAAGCCTGTGTTTTCGACAGTCAAAAGCAACTGATTCCCTGGGGTAAAGATCTCAGGATTATCAGCAATGGCCTTTTGATATGCCGTTTCATAAATGATTGCATTGGCTTGTTTCACTGTTCCCTTAGGAGTAGTGTAACGAACCGTTGCAAGACGGTAAGGAGTCCCATTCACGTTCGTTTGAACTGTGGAACCCATGGCTACATATTCGCAACTTGTACGAATCTGTGGGTTTTTGGTCACCGGATTAATCGTCCGGGTTTGATTGACCGCTACTTGAGTCATAGTAATTAAGTTATTGAATTAATGAATTAATTAGCATGGAGTTTTTGATAACCTAGAACTCCTCATCTAGATTCAACGGAGAGGGAACTCTTGGTTCCGTATCTTCAATTTTCTTATCCTCAATACGAGGCTTTTCTTTATTCTCAAAAGGTGTAACATCTCTAATAGGAACACCTTTTCTTTCAATAAGATCACCAGAAAGATTTTGAGGCATCTTAACTGGTCGAGTCTTATAGTATTGTTCTTTCGAATCTCTGAATGATTGCATTCTTCTAGCAATATCAAATGCAACATCAAACTTATTCGAATCAATCGTTAGGGTAATGTTCTTGGTTTTATCAATACCAAGCTCAACTCCTGCTCTTTCGAGTGCAATTGCTAACAATTTTACAAAATGAGATTTGCTAGCATTAGCAATGTACATTTCCAGATTGAGGAAACGATATTCATTGAATTCATGCCGAGGCACCTTCACATCAGCTGCTCTAAGAATAGGAACAATTTCTTCTTCCCATAAAATCTCAGGCAAGTGAACAAGTTTTCGTGTGTAACGAATTTTAGGGTCGTTGCGGTTTGAGTTCTGACTTGTAGGGTTCATATGTCTATGTTTAGAGTTTTATTTATTTTTTATTTCTTGTTCTTATATTCAGACAACATTAATGAAATAACTAAAAATATAGCTTCATTAATAGTTGTGATATCTAGCTTGTTTACTAGATAATCAAACTTCTGCTTACAAGTAGTTAGAGAGACACTAGAAACCTTGAACAATTTTTTAAAATCTTCTTTCCCAGAAACATTAAATAAAGAATACATAAACTCTTTATATTCTTCTTTATTTTCTGGGTTAAATTTATCAATTTTTTCAGTTAAATTATCTACAAACGTAGTTGTTTTAGCACTAATATCTTTTTGCAAGTTTAATCCTTTAACTGCTAATATGATCTTTTTAGCTTTTTCCTTATCTAAATCAAGGTTACCATTTGAGTTCCAAATGATATATGAGTCCTCAAATAAACTTTTTTCAATTTTCTCTTTTAGAACTATCTTGATATTATTTTTTCTCATAGTTAATAGTTCATCAATATCCAAACTATTAATTTGCTCTACAGTTAGTTCGGAAATAATAACATCTTCTTTAATGTCTAAACTTGTTTCTTCCATTTAAAGTTTGATATTAATAAAGAATGAATGTAAGGTAAAAATCTGGGCTCATAGGTAGCAAACAGCGTCTACATAAGCCCAGAAGACCCTTAACAAATCAATCTTTGTTGTTTCGTAGTATTATCTACCAAACTAATTTACTTTTTCTATTGACACATTATGATATTTATCAACTTTGTGATCAATTATGAGTATATCAATAGATTTGGTAGAGGATTTTCCCATTTTATCTAATACTGCAAAATACGTACCATATTCTTTATTGATTTCTTTATGGTGTATTTGGATTATAGATCCCATGGGGTATTTATCTAGAAGATCTCTAGATACAGCAACTAGGTTTACATGATCGTTTCTACTGATCAAAAAACCACTTGCTGTTTGTAAGGGAGACAAATCAGTTTGTCTTTCTAAAGCATGAAAAACTGAAACAGAAACAATATCTGTTTCAATTGCCTTGGTTGAGTGTGATTCGTTTTCGAATTTCTCCTTAATTTGCGTATTGTATATAATACCAGAAATGGTAATACAAACAATCAAAAAGAATATATTAAGCAAAAGGATTTTCGAAAACGAGGTTAGTTTTAGAGTCATAGTTTTCAATTTATCAATTTATTAATAGTTATCTATTAGATCATCGAGCCCGCCAAATGATGAATCATCTTCATCTTCATCCTCATCAAGATCTGGGCCAAATATTTGAGAATTTTCATCATTTTTTAATCTCTTAAGCTCTTCCAATTCTTCAGAAGAAAGAGTTTTAGGGTCTATAATTTTCATATCTAGTTTAGAAACGCCATTTATGAAATTACCTTGATCATTAATTACACCTTGTTTGTAGAATTTATCAAAGATATCACCACCGCTTCTCTCTAATAGTCTGCAACCATTAAGACTAGAAGAAAAAATTTCAATATAATCAGATATACGATTTAAAAACATACTAATAAATTCACGAACTAAATCTGAGTCAAGAAATTCTATAGGCAATAAATTAAAATCTTTTGACCTAATAGTATTGCCACTAGAATCTTTAGATGATATTGTACAATAAGTAAAAACACCATTATCTTCTTGTTTCATTAAGATTCCATCACAATTTCTATCTATTAAGCTTTCAAGTATATATACCACCATTTCTGAGTGAAGTTCTGCAGTAAGATATCTTTTAACATCTTTTAAATCTTCTATATTCATTAGTTTTAAATTTATAATTTAAGTTGAAAAAAACTGGGTAAGGGTAAAAAAGTCTGAAATAGGCAAAATTAAATGAGTTACGAACCACAAAAGGAACCGCTTACCCAGATACTGTACATTTACAGTTTTATGTTTTATATTTTCTAATTTCTTCAAATTCTTCTGGTGAATAAATCTTGTAAACCGGAAAATTGGTTTTGACTAAGAAATCTATTCTTCCCCAACATTTATTTCCAATATCACCTATAGCAGATTCACTCATATTAATGTGAACCGCATCATTTCTAATAAGGATATCGTTTTTCATAAACAATACCTTCAAACATTCATGATTTGATAATGTTCTTCCCATGATTACTTATTTCTATTTTTTACAAATAAAGGAACTCTGTCCTTAATTAAATTGCCTTTAGTATCGTAGGCTTTTTTACCAATTCTATGTATAGAATTTGGTTTAAAACTTTCAGCTTCCTTTTTAGTGAGATTTACTACAAAATTCTCACCCTCTAATAACTCTGGATGTTTTGAATTAAAGGACATTAGTTTGGATTTTAGAGTTATTAAAAAAGAAGGAAGAAGAACATTTTCCTCTCCCTTCTTATAATCAATCCACTAGATCTTTAAACCTTTTCAGGCTTATAAGGATCAAGGAGCTTTTCTGTAGGAGAGATAATTTTGACATCGTTACCAAAATTATCAAACTGTACATAAAGTTCACTTAGTTTCTCGGGTATGATTTCACCCTTTTGATCAAATATTCCGATCTGAGCACTTTCAGAAATAGGAATATAAAAAGGCCTACTATCAAAAGTGCCGTCGGTAATTTTCAATCCAAGAGTGTTATTTTTCACTGTCCTGGATATTTTTGCTCGATTATAAGCTAAACGAACAAAGCTTGTAAAGGTGATACATTGCATTGGTTTCTGTTTTATCAATTTGTTAAGGTAATAAAGGTCATGAGTTTATATGTGTAAACTCAATTATTAGAGGGAGTGTTGGGTGAGTTTACTAAAGGCAACTTAATGCCTTTCATTTTCATATTATTGATCGTATAAGATCTTTGATTAAAGGAAGAATAACTTTCGCTCTTTCTTCCTTATCAAAATCTCTAGGCTCAGAAGACATAATCCAGATTATCCCTAGATTAATACCAAGGATTTCGGCTATTTTCCTCATAACCTCTACGGAGGGCATTTTTTTATTACTCTCAATGAGGCTTAAATATGTTTGAGTAACCCCAACATCCTTTGCCAAGCTTCCTTGAGTCAATTGTCTATGCTCTCTTGCTTTTTTTATCACACTTCCTATTTCCATGGTTTTACAGTTTTTCTTCTTTTTTGGATTCTAGGAATATCGATGGATGAACGTTAAGTACTCTTCCGAGTATAATAACTTCACCAATTTCAAAACGATGTTTACCACTAAGGTAAAACGGTACAGCACTTGCCATTAACTTTTCGTTCATTTCTCTTAGTTTCTGAGCAAGATCCTCTTTTGAAATCTCCAAGACTTCCATGATTTCACGGAGTCTAGAAGATATCCGAGTATTGTATAATCCAACAAGTTCTTCATTTGACATAGGCTTAGTTTTTAAAAAGGGCCCCCAAGTTTCCAAGGAGACCCCCCTCATGCGTCTGAATTATGCATCATTCCAAGTATACTTTGACCCAGTGACCTTTACTATTCTTTTTGAAATAGTATTTGCCACCACGAGGACCAATACATGGATTTTCTTTGGTGCAGTTTGGATCAATTACCATTTTGTAGTATTTGGTCCGTTCACCTTTCTTTGTAAAGTAGAAGCAATAGGTGCCTCCACGAGAACCTTCACACCAGGTTTGTGTTTCCTGTTTTACCTCTGCACAAGGACAATCAAGAACATCAGAGTCTTGTTGAGCAAATACAGATGATGAAACAAACAACAGAAGCAACGTGAACATCAAAGAAATGTAATCTTTGATCTTATGAATCAAGCGGACGACCCATTTCCTTTGATCAGGAGATTGATTCTTTTCTGTCACAAATTCAGGGAGAGCAGATTCAAATATTTTTTCTTCCTCGAGTCGAAAAGAGTACATAGGTCGAAAAAACCATTTCTGGAGCTTTCCAGAGTACCGAGCATCTACCATGTTTTGATGATTGATGCTAATGATTTCAGATTTGTTCATTAGAGTTGAGTTTAGAGATTTAGAGAGTTAAAAGAGCCCCCGAAGAGGCTCTATAATTGGCAAATTATCGTTCGTACAGTTTCACAGCGAAACCATTTTCAACTTCTTGAAGCTCATACTTAACCTTTTCCGGCTGAGCTTTACAGTAGGCGCGCAAGTATTTCTGAATTGTAGTTCTTGCGACATTTTTCATGATTCTTGATGAACCATAAGGAATGGTATCAAAGAAGTCGTAGAATTCCTCGGGATTACGACGAATTCTTGGTTGATGAAGACCAAGATTCTTGGCTTTCTGAAGAAACCAAACATAACTACGACCAAGAGATTTGGCTTTTTCGTAGTTATTTTTCTTGGGATTGTTCCATAACAAAATCACCAACTGATCGGTAACTTCGCTAATCTTGAGGTTTTTAACCTCCAATTTTGTTTTCATGCTAAGGGTATTTAGGTTAGAGGATTTATTTAGCGGCATTAAGAAACTTGATATCCTCCATTTTTTCCAAAATGAGATCTTCAAGCTTATCATCACCTGATTCTTCTGCTTTCAATAAATTAGAAACAAGTTCTTTCCAAGTGGATGGAAGATCTTCTTTACTAATTTCACCGTTACTTTTTTCATAATGTGCAGTAATAAGCACATCAGCATCAAGAGTTACTTCATCAAATGTGTGATATTTTTCATAATATTTAATCACATCATTTAAAGCGTGTAACTCATCTTTTGAAAAGGTAGTTTTACTACTGCCAAAATAGAAAAACCCCAAATCATTTGGTATAGATATATCTAATACAGACTCAGAGAAAGATTTAAACTTGAAACAGAGAAATTCCTTTTCATTCATTCCATTAATCTTCTCTATGAAGTAGTTATCGTAACTAGTCTTTCGGATTCTAATTTCAAAAGACTTGCGCAGGAAGTTCTCTTTTTTAGTTTGTTTTTCTAACATAGCTGTTCTTTTTTCATATTCGCTATTTTGCCACAACTTATATTGTTTATATTGAGTTTTATATTGAATAAAACCCAAACTTATAAGTGAAAAAGCTCCAGTTAAAACAAGAATAAATTGAAACCAGAGATCAAAGTTGATTAACAACATAGAACATGGAACAAGAAGAAAGCACAAAATTAATTGCATTACGTTAAGACGAGCATTTTCATAATCAATACAATATGCAAGTCCAAAATATGGGATCCAGGAGTAGTTTTTGAGCTTCATGTGTTTAGGTATTTAGATTTATTGTTTTTACAGTTTTTACCTACTTTAAGTTCATCTATGTCCATTTAGATTAAAATGAAAGAGGGTGCTTAGGACACCCTCTTTGTTATTAGATTCTTTAGATTATATTATTTTTTTCTTTACCAACTAGTTCAGTTAAGGTGGTATTATCTCAGCGGTTAAGTGTTTTAGCGGTATCATAAGAAAGTTGTTAGATTGTGAAAAAAAAGGAAGCCAGAATAATAATACAAGCCTATTGTACTAAAATTCCAGCTCCTCACACTAGGGGTATTTCTTCAACTGTTACTATTTGATCTATATGACAGCCAAAATGGTTACGATTTGAAAAACCATAATAATAATCATCATCGTTATCGTTCCAAGATTTGAAAAGATATTTAACTTTTAAAGTATGGTTTTTATCGTTATTATCTTTTGGCATATAATTATTCTCAAGCACTTGCATTATACAGGAGTATTGTTTTGCAACAACTTTGTATATTTTTCCAACTTCTACATCTTTTATACTCATAGTTCTTCTATTTTATACTCAAAACCTTTCAATAGTTTAAGGTAATTACTGTGAACAGTAAAATCAGTAAATATATACTCAACAATATATGAAATTAAAATATCACTATTTTTAAACATTTCTATAATTCTAACAACACAAGTCCAATAAGTTTTATGCGTTACTCTGTAAATCTTTCCGATTTCAAGGCTATTTTTATCCATGTTCTATTTTTTCTAGTCGTTCATCAATGGTTATTGATATTGCTTTTCTTCCGAGCGAAAAAGCTGTAGTTGTAGAATATATTACGTTTCCTAACACTAAAATTTTGTCTTTATATTCTGTAACGCAAATCCTATCGCACCTAAATATAATAATTTCCGGACCAAATTGATTAAGATATATAGAACCTACCTCTACTTCATTTAAAGTTACTTGTTTATCTTTGTTAATCATTTGTTAATGGGTTATTAAAATTTGACATTGTCATAAAAAAACCGTACGTTTGCCGTTCCTAAACGATCAAAAGTACTCCGTCGCGACTTTACAGGCGCTTGCAGCATCAAGCATATGAAATTTGGGGAAGAGGTTTTAAAGGAGAAACCCCTTAGCTTAAAAGTTCTATTTTTTCTTTTTTGATTTAAAAAGACCCGCTACTCACTAGAAATTCTTTCCCTAGTTTTCACGGGGCTTCCACCTAAATAAAACGAGAACTGCCAAGCCTCTAATAATCGTACAATATAGACACTAGATTAGTATTATAGTCTTTAGCGTCTAAAATTACATCTAGAGGGCATTTGCCCTCTAAATACGTAACTTCAAAGTCTGCCATATGATATCCAAATTCAGAAACAAGGATATCGTCGATGACTGTACGAGTTTCTCCGTTTACTTCAATATCCTGTAAAAGAATATTTAACCAAACAGGAGTATTAGAATCAGATGCTGTCATCTGTTCTAATGCTTCAACTGCCTCCTGTCTCGTTGGAAGATTTAAGGTGGATCCACTTTCTCTAATGATTTTAGTTCCTTCAAGAAAGTAAATATTCCAAGGAGTGTAGACAGTGATCGTTTCTTTGTCTTTTACAGATTCCACAATGATGCCACCTATCGTGATAGCAATAACATGTGTAAAAATGAGAATTAATTTCATGGTTTGATATTTAGAGAGTTTAGAGATTTATTTCTTCAATTTCATAAATAATTGAATGTTCATTAAAGAACCATAAAGTGTTTGACAGTAAAGTATATTCTTTTGATATAAGCATATCTACCCAATAAACTGTATTTTCTTTTGTTTGTACATGCATTCTCAACGTTTTAATAACAGTACCTTGATAGGTTCGATCTATATATACTTTATTTGGTACAATGTCTTTATAATTTATCCTTTTCATCTTATAATATTAAAACAATAAATATCAAATATTAGTAGGAGTGAGGGGTGAGTTTAAATTAAACCTACACATTTATTAGAATAAATCTAATAAACATATAGGTCTCCCTTCTCACGCGTACGTAAGATATTCTTGGATTGTTTTCACCTTGCCTTTTACGGCATCAGCCACTCTATCTGCTTTTTCTTTGTTCAAGAAAAGAGCAATAGGTGAATCTTTAAGGTTTTTAGCAAGAGGATCACATGTTAAGGGTGATCTATCTACTATCACAACATAGGCTGGTTTCATATTTTATGGTTTAATATTTATAGTTCAGTTATTTTTTCATATTTCTTCTATTTCGTACAAATATAAAATTTGGTTTGTTAAAAATATATGCGGTTACCTTTCCGCCACCGGAGTAAAAAACTACACTATCCATTTCTAAGTGGACTAACGTTTTCTCATCCTTTCCTTCACCTTTCGGTTACTGTGTCCGGCTGTCGCATAAACACGACAGGTCGTTATCTTACAACAAACAACGTCATCTTAGCATGACTGTATACACCTGTCCGTTATAATTTAAGTATACTGTTTGTCTTCAGCAGTGTAGTTATTCTTTAATCTTATGTATGCTGGAACTACTTAGTAGCACCACATACAGTACACTTAAATCTCCTTTGAGATTTACTTCCTCCTACGTTAAACAACCGTTTACCTTCTCCATAGATTTTATCTTGATTAATTTTGAAAGTAGTTTCTCTTTTTATCCTATATATTTTGTTTAACTTTAGTTCCATTTTTAAGTTAAATTGTTGGGGGCAATAGAAAACACTATTACCCCCGTTTGGCCAACAGAAGAACTCCGGATTTCTCCTATACTTTCTTAATCGTGAGTGTACCTCACAGGTAGATTGAAGAAAGTACCCTGGGTTTCACAACCCATACTCCCATTAGGAAGCGTTGAGAATCACACATTACTATGTGAAATCTACGTTTATCCCAGGTAGTCTGCAGACATTTAGGTTTCAGTGAATAGACTATTTTCAAACATCTCGTTCCACTCTTTGTCCATTCGCTGTTGATACACTTTATAAGCTTCTTCAATCTCTGGTTCTTTGAGAAAGTTATTAAAACTTTCAACCATTTGATCATTATTGTTTTCACTCCTTATAAGCTGTCCGCTTAATACTTGATTAAGGTAGAGCAGCTCTGAATTCTGTGAATTCATTTGTTCCAGAAGATTGAGAGTGTGGTTTTTCAGAGCATTAAAATATAATACTCTTGATCCCATGTAGAAAATGATACCAAGCATATAAAGCTCGGCAATTGAACTTCCGACAATTGAAATTCCAATTGCTAAAAGGAAGGTCACAAGCGAGAAAGCCAAGAATACTCTTGACCAATTTGTAGGTTTCATAAGTGGAGAGTTTAGAGAGTTTAGAAAATTTAGTTATTACAGCTTTTAGATAATATCCAGATATCAGGATTTTCAGCTTGGTCAAAATGAGTAATCCATTTACCAAACATCATCTTATCGTCTTGTATTGGTAACTCTTGTTGAATAAAAGTTACCACTATTCGTATCGGTTTTCCAGGGTTTACAGGCCCATGGAAATACATGTATCCAGGAATGGTTTCAACATATGCACCAAATCCAGAAATTGTGAATCCACATATATCTACACCATCGGGTAAATATGCTTCAACTATGAAGTCATATTGATATTTTGGGGTAAAATTGATTTCTACACCCAAAAGACAATCCTCATATCCACTGTTGCACATAGGCTCAATGGTGGGTTTGTTTTCTTCATGATCATATAATATCTCGTGTTTAGGAGGATTATATTCTTCCATTGCTTCCTTGTTACAGGAAAACAACAGGATAAGAGAGAATAAAATGAAGTTTCTCATGATAGTTTAGTATTTAGATTTAGAGAATTTATAATTCTAAAGAGTGATTTTTTTGATTATGTTATATACTGTGTCAATTCTTGATAAGGTTGTAGTAAAATTACTATCGTTAACAAAACCTTTTTCTTCTGTGTATATATAGATTATTTTAACTTTTTCAGAGTTTTCTACTTTAGTAAACTTAACTATTCTTTTCCCATGAAGCTCTTTTACTTCTATTAAATATAATTTATCAAATTCAATATCGTTTACGTTTATCATCTTGTTTTAAATTAAGTAAATAAGTAAAGAAAAGAGGGCACATAAGCACCCTCTTTGGTATCTTTGCCGTTATAGTTATTTTTCAAAGAAGCTTAAAAGCTCCTCGGTAAATTCATCAATCTCGTGAGATTGAGAGCCAGTTTCATAGTAATCAGGATCTTTCATGATGTTTTTATTTTATAATACTCAGCTAAGTAGACATTCCCCAATTAAGCCTAGTGTCTATTCCTTAGTTTCCCTTTGGTTCTTTTGCAAGACTGAGTATTTATAGTTCTGTTACTTCAATACTTATATCAGGATGCCCCTTATACTTTTAAAAATGAGGTAGGTCGAAACCTACTCCATCCTATGATAACTCTATTAAAAGAGCCATTAAATACAAAATTTTATTGAGTGTCTGTGGTCCTAGCATTGTTGATAATCTCTTGTTTCCACAAATCTAGAAGATCATCGATGTTAAGATCGCTATATAGCATGTTATTGCATGTTGCTAATCCTTGTTTGAGGAAATTCGTTCTCCACCCTTTGTTTTTGTAATAGCTTTCAGAGAAAAACAACACTCCGTTGATAATTTTAAATGGAATACTCCATTTACAATCTTCATCGTCACCAACGGGTTTAGTTGTTGTTGCTCTTAATACAGTGTAATCGTCGTAAAGAAAACTATCCATTTCAAAACTCATGTCTCTTTCTATTGTTCTGAGTTTTAAATTTTCTTCTTCTTGCTTGTTGGCACAATCAATCACGGTATTAATGTGATCTTCTTGTTTTTTAATAGTGTCGATAAATGATTCTACTAAGTCTTTCGCAGAATCAGGAACACTACAAAAGTGTACTTGATAATTGTAGGATTTTTTTTTCATGATGGTTGAGTTTAGGTTAGAAGATGCATTTAGCTATAGGTAGGCGAGCCAGCCTTATTTTTGAGGTTTTATTTGGGGCTTGAGGGTAGAGTTGATAGATAACCATTGGACCAATGCAAGCAATGCTAACATTATTCCTTATCTTCATTCCATTCAATCTCTTCAGTTGAATAATTCCCAAACTCCACACCATATATTACAATGTTTTCACCAGGATATTTTTTACGCACAATACCAAACAATATCTCAAGTGTATATTTTTCGCGAAACACTCCGCTATCATCATCTACATCAGTAACCTTAACAACAGCATTGGTAAGATTTGGAAAAATATCACTACCCGTACCAATAAACTTAATACGATATATTTTATTTAATTCTAATTCCATGATTGTATTATTGTATTTAATATAACCAAACATTAGTAGGAGTGTTTGGTGAGTTACCTTTATAAAATAAACGAGAGGAGAGCTTGGGCCTAGGGCAGCGAGTCATCTCCTCTCTATCTACAATTTCAATGGTCACCTACCTTTAGAGCCTGTATGTTAACCATCGGGAAACTCATTACCCTCGGTAACTTGTCTATCCCTACAATAGTGTGTAACAGTAGTCACTATTGCATCCTTTCCCAAAGCTGTTACTCCTTGGTTTGGATATTTATCTAGAAAGACAGCTATTAACTTACTAATTACTTAGGCTCAATACTAAAGAGCTACTGTCTTCATTATCTATAAGAAAAGAGTGTAGGTTACATCGGATCAAGTCGCCCTTTCACCTACACTCATAACGTCAGTATCCTTGGCCAGAATTCTATACGTTTATCTTAATCAATGATCACAGCCCTTCGATATTCTACTGGGTTACCAAGTGGGCCCACAATAGTAGTATCAACTAAGTATTCCCAATTAATATCAACAGCCCAACCATTGTTCATTGATCTTAACATAACAGTATCACCCTTGACATAGGGCTTTACATAGAGATCAACCTTTTCGCTACTCTCAAGTATCTGTACAGTGTTTGTACATGAGACCATGAGCAACATGAGCATGAATAAAAGATTCTTCATGGTTATTATTGTTTTAGGTGGATGAATTAAAAAAGAAACAAGCCCCATTACCACATGGTTGGCTACTAAGAGCCCATCAGCTTGTTTCTAAAGAACCAAGAGCCCCTTGCGGGGCTCCTGGTTGGGTGTTACCAGAGGTCGGATACCGAGATGTTTTCGGTTCCGCTGCTGAGGTACAGGCGCGATTCACCGGCTTTGTTGGTTCCCTCAACGACGTTGAGATCCTTCAGCGCGACGATGCTTGCACCAACAGGGTGCTTTTTGCTGGTGGCCTTGCTGAGCACCAACACAAGACGAGTGCCGTCTTCCTTTTCAGCGAAGACGACAGGAGCATTCGGCCCCTTAACAACAGAGGCCGAAAATGAAACAATTGCGTTGGTCATAGACCAAGCGCGAAGAGACTTAGAATTCAAGCTCATGACGAAAGAATTAAGAGCGTTAACGAATAAATATCAAGCAATAGAAGGAGTGAATTTTGAGTTTTTTCAATCCCTAAGGGAGGGGGTACTTTCCCTCTCCAAGAATTAGCGGGGGTGTGGGGTGAGTGATTCCAATCCCTGAAACTCCCTAACTCAAAAAAAAAAATACAAAAAAAAATTTAGCTCAACCTACTCAATCTTCTCTATCTTCACAACATTAAAAACCATATGAGGAGCATAATGAATACCCTCCTCCTTATACGTAATAAATATAATATCATCATTTAAATTGCTAAAAGCAATATCATACTTGCTTAAATCCATAAGGTTCAAGATTTTAATATCATGAAATAAAATCTCAATATCCCAACAATTCTGTATTTTCCCATATCCAGCATCATTATATCTAGGTTTTCCAATCTTAGCTATTATAGAACCTTTGTTTATCGATTCATCTATAATAAAACCGTGAATAGTAAATCTAGCGATCTTCATTCCCGTTACATCCGTATTATTCATAATTCATATTTTTCAATATCATTAACATTAATTATACTAAACCATCTAAAATTCTCTATATGGTGCCCATAATAAGAAATACCATTTAAAACACGAAACCCAAATGTTATAGATTTCCCGACCTCTTGAGTCAAGTTATCAAACAAGGTCTCACATCTAAAAACCGTACAAAGTATACCATATCTAGCACTATTCTCTTCTCTTTCTCCAACCTTGACCACGGCCCATAAATGAAGACCCATAGTTCTATTTGGTAACAAGTTAATACCACTAATTTTAATTATATCTCCAGGTTCTGGTATATATTCCTCAAGTTTCATTTGTCATCTGTTGTTGTTAAAATAAAATCATCATTATAAAATATAATCGTTGTTTCTCTAGGGTATTCGTTAACCCAAAACATGTTCTCACCAAACAAAACTTTAATCTCAAAATAATGAAGTTGAGGAACATTGTATACACACTGAATAACTGCAGAACCAAATTTACTAGAAACATGGTAAATTTTTCCAGGCTCCATATCTCTTATTTTTATGACTTTTGTAGTTATATTTTTTGTATTCATAATTAACTCGATTGATTTAGTTTTTCTTTTTCTTTATCTATAAGCTCAGACATATGAAGCACATACTTAGACCAAACAACCTCCTTACTAAAGAAGACCAAATCCTTTGGAATAGAGAAAAGCCCTGGGGATTCCGGAATCATATAAGAACCGTTTTTATATCTAGCATGAATACATAAATTATGTTGAACATATTGATACTCCTTAGTAAGTGCTATATTCTTACATTCATGAAGAATATGAACTTCTTCTCTATATAATGTTCCAGTTCTAATCTCTATTCCTTCTATCCAATAGACAGTAATCTCCTCGTTTGATATCGGTTTAAATGTATACATTTTTTAAATTTTATAAATTTCACAAACATTAAAAATAAACCAAATCTTATTATTCTTAACACCTCTAAGGTTAGAAGCATTTTCATTTGAAAATAATATCTCTACACAAAAATGAGTTAAACCTATAGAAATAACTTTTCCTACCACAGATAAACCTTTATCAGATGGGCCCTTTGTCGTGATAAAGGTTTTTACCGTAGTAATAGAATATATCTCTCCAAAAACAAGATCCTTAATATCCAGAATTCTTTCATTCTTCTTCGCTTCGATCTTCATTACCAAAATAATCACGTGAAAAATGCAGACCATCAACTTCATCAGGAAGACCAGCCTCCTCGTGAGTCTTCAATCTTCCTTTAGCCTTTTGTTCGGCTAGAAATTTACTAAATTCCTTCATCATTTTCTGTCTACCAAGAACACTAGATTTAAGCCTAGGAACCCCTTCCATCATTTGTCTAATACGAGCGTTCTTTCTCTGAACGCTTTTTCTAAGTGTGGATTTTTTCTTTCCCATTTTAGTTTTTAATTTTAATCGATTAAGTAAACAGATAAGTCGTTATATAAAAATCTTTCATGTATCATGTATAGGGTACCATTAATAGTAAAATCTGCAAATAGTACAATTACCTCCATATATGGATCTTCTTTCCAGGGTCGTCTAAACCCAGAAATCTTACCGACAATACGTGTGCCCTTATAGCCACGATCATACGCCTTACCAAATTCTAACATTACGTGTGTATCAACAGGAAGATGAATTACATCCTCCCAACTTAGCTTTTCCTTTTCTTTCATTTTTTTAAATTTTGAAAATCATTAAAAATCTCTTCAGCTTCTTCATTCAAATAATCTACCAAATTAAGAGTATTCAAATGATGATAACCAGTATTTCTCACAATAAATCCCATCTTCTCTAACATATAGGCGTAGATACTAACCTGAAGTTGATACCTAATATGCTTACAATCCATCAAATGCTCAAGAGGCGGCTTCATCATCTTATAACCCTTGCCCCTTATATAAAAAGATTTCTTATCTATAACCGCATTTGTTTTGTAATCATCAACGTCAACAAATCTTTCTCCAAAAATAGTCTTAATAAAAATCCTATCTGCAGTCCCACATATTCCCGTAGCTTCATCATATATAATAAGTTCAGGATAAAACCCATCCTCAAGATCCTTAAAGTAATCGGTACTAATCGCAAACTTTTCCTTATGGTTATCCATGTGCCAACATAGACCCTCCTTAACGTTATCAAACTTACCATCCTGAGGATCGTAGTTAAATTGCTTAATCAAAAGATCGTAGTTAATGGGATAATCTACACCATCAAAAGCATTAGTTTCAAACCCAAGTTTAATCGCTTTATGCTCTCGTTGTCTATGATAGACATTCCCCCTATGTGTAGCAACATCCCTCTTATCGCTCCATTGATCAAGAACCTCTCCCCTATGTTTAATAATCTCCTCACTAGATTTCTCTAGACCCTTAAGGCTCATAGAGTATTCTAAAGCCTCTACAGATTCATCCTGTATATCCGGAGTATCAAACAAACTAAAGTACTCCTTAATCCCATCCTTAATAATCTCTTTAGCCTTTCTCTCAATAGTAGAATCCTTAAGCTTAGGAAACTGCTCCTTCAATCCAACCTCTAACCAACCCTGATAAGCTTTATAAAGAGACCAGTACTTAGAGTTGTAGGGATATTTATAATGATCTAAGACAGCACTCACAGAAGTATAGATCTTAGGGCCTTGAGTATAAAGGTGATTTTTCTTATTAATTTTAACTCTTTCCATTTTCATAAGTTTAGTTGTATCAAAGATACAAAATATAATTTACATCAGGTATATTTTTTCTATACAAAACGTTAACTACTTGTTAAACATATCATTATTATTGTAATTTTGTGCTTTAGAAAAATAAATAGTATTAGTTTTGTAGAATGGAATTTAAGCACAAAGATATAGTAAGCCTTTTAAAAAGGCACATTGATTTATTTACCGTATTGTACGTGCCAGAGAAAAATTGGTTAACTAGCCGAGAAAAAGAATTCTTAATAGCTAACATAATAATTAACTCTCACGGAATAGAACTAGGATCCCGAAAGGCATCTCTTCTTCTAGAAAACAAATTCGGTTTTATAAATAGAGGTGTTTCAATCTACAGAATGAAACTAAAGGAAAAAGGTTGGCTCCAGCAAACACAAGAAGGAATTCGAGTAGTAAAAGCCTTTGAATTTCAAAATGGAATACCAAAGGAAACAACGTTCAACTTTAAAATCATGTTAGAGAAACCAGAGAAACTAAATCATGGACAAGAATCTAGAGAAAATAATAACGAAAGTAGCAGCAAAGAAAGCAATATCACCAGCAAAGCTTAAACTAGCAGTAGAAATATTCTTTTCTAATACTAAGAAACTAATGCAAAGAGACGATATGCCTACTATCATGATTCATAACTTAGGAAGGTTTACCCCAGACAAAAAGAGGATCTCTAGAAAACTAACTAATTTAAAAAGGAGACGAACGACGCTTCTAGATCAAATAAACAATGATCCAGAAAACCCAGAGAACATTCAACTAGAAATAGAGATAGATGAGATAGAGCGCGAACACAAGCGACTAACTAAAGTCCTAAAAACTATCTCAGAGAACAAACACGAAAGAGGAAAAGTTAAAAACTAAACATTAAGTACATGAAAAAAGGAAAAAACTATTACATGCCAGGATCAAAACTTATAGGGGTAGATAATCAAAACTCCGAAAAGAAACTACGACCTATAGAAGAAATTCTAGGAGACGTAAAGCTGATTCAACAAGCAGACTCCTTTAACATAGATCTTACCAAAGAAGAGGAGGCCCGTATGATGGAGCAGTTTGACCTCTGGCTAAACGATAAAAGTGAGTTAGAACCCTACAAAAATCTAGAACTCTTAGGCTTAGATTCACTAATAGTGAGAGTCTTTAACTTTGAAGCAGAAAGAGATATGTTAGGTGCAGACGGAGAAAAACTAAAAGTATCTCGCGTACTCCCTTATGTTAAAGTTCTAAGAGCAACCCCAAATTCCCACATAGAAGAAGGTGCTATCCTATGTTGCTCTCCTAGGATAGCAAACATTAAACTTTCAGAAGCGTGGAGAGGTTGGACGATGATTAAAGAATCCCAAGGTGTTGGTGCAGAAGGGTTAATAGAGCCTCCAAAATACGAGGGTCTTCTACTAGATTGGAGAAAAGATTCTCAATTTATCTTAGATCCAAGAAACCCAACAAAGGACGATCAATACACCTTCGTAAAAAAACTAATGAATTTTTCAGTAATCTATAAACATTAAAAATCTAATGAAGACAATCAGAGTAAAATTTGACAACCCTAGAATAGTAAATGGAGACTACGTGGTCGATGCAATGTTTCAAGCAAAAGAAGAAAACACAAGAGTTTTCGGTATGAACGTAAGATTTTTCTACGATACATCAGTCTTGAAACCGGCAACCCATGAAAACGTAAAGCTTCAAAATTACGTAGAGCCTTATGCACATCATCAACCTTATCCACCTATTTTTGGAAACTCCAAAGCAGGAAAAGTTCTCTTTGGTCTTCCTTCTACTGTGGCATATGTAAACGCGGCTATGTTTGGAGAAGATAGATTAACAGCACCCTATCTTCCTACAGATAGTTGGTTAAAGTTATTCGAGGTGTCATTTAAAATAAACGGCAATCCAACTGGCGAATTCGCACCTTCTCTAATCTGGGATTTAGAAAAAGATACCTCTAGAGGGTCTTTTCTTCCAGGTAGCGAAGGCGTGGTGATCACGGCCCATAACGAACAAGGAAATACAGACTCTGAGTTAGCCTTAGAAGAAGTAGAGCAATTCAATTGGGAATACTCCGGTAGTGGTAATATGCCCTATGGACACCCTAATACAAATAACGCAATAACGATATAAAATAAGATGTCCAAACAAAAGATACAATTAATAATTCTCATTGGTATATTGGTTGCTTTAGTGTTTGCCCCACGACTCATATTTGCATTAATACTGCTTGTAGGGGTCGTGTGGGCCCTTTCTAAACTAACTGGTACACATTTTAAAGATTGGATAGATCCAAGTAAATGGAAATCAGTTTTAATTAGTTGGTTAAGAAAGCTCCTAAATTATCTAGATAGCAATTCAAATGCACATCTAGAACCCCATGAGATAGAGCAATATGCCTTTAGAATTCTAGCTTGTCCAAAGTGTGTAGATAAAAAAAGCTGCATTTCTTGCACTTGTAATACTATGGGAAAAATGAACGTGAGACAAGAAGAATGTTCCGCAGATAGATGGGCTCCTTTTAAAGACAAGGAAACCTGGGAGGAATACAAAAAACAATATAACGTAAAATTCACCCTAACTATCGATGGAGTAAACATAGACGATATAGACGTAGAACTATAAAAATGGAAGAATTAGAAATAACACACAAATACACTATACTCTATGATCAAGAAACTGATCAATCAGAAGTATATTATGGAGATGTAGATTTTGATGAATCCAATCCAGATTTCCAAATTACTCAACCAAGTGAAAACACAAACGAAATGTTAACATTCCATAACCCGAATATTGATTTTGGTACAATCTTTAAAGGAGAAAAAGTAACCTTAACCTACGAGTTTGTTGGAGATGGAAATTTGATCGAAAAAGTAAAGCCCAGTTGTGGTTGTACTGCAGAAGTAAACGTTGATAAAGTCAATAATAAAATAACAGCAGTATTCGACTCAACAAATGAATCCGTTAACCCAGGTGGTAAAGGAATTAAAAAAGGAATCATCGTTTATTACAAAGACGGAGAACCAATTAAACTAGACAACAAGCTAGGAAAAAAACAAATCCTAAAAAGTCCAAAACCGTACTTTCATTTAGAGGAAAAATTGTCCCATCTTTATCGAGTTAATTTAATTAGCTTCTCGCCCAAAGCAATAAAGGGTCTCGTCCTGGGACCCTTTTGAGCTTAAACCAAAACAAATGAATAGACTAGGAAACATAAACGAGGATTTTTTTGAACAAAACTCAGAGTATACAATACTCCCGGAAGTGAAGAAATTAATACGAGATAACCCTGATGCCTCAAAAGTAATGTGGGCAATCTATCTAATAGAAGATCCTTCAAGTGTATTCTATAGAATTCCTAGAGAAGAAAGAATACTCGAAGTACAAAAAGAATATTACAACATCGACTTAAAAAAGTACGAGAAATTAGTAAACGAATATTGCAAACTTATCCTAACAAAAGAAGAGTGGATCTATAAAATCTATGTAGATGAATGGGAAAAAATAATATCCGCTCTTCAAGCACTAAACCCCACTAACCAAAAACAACTGGAACTCAAGATGAAGATCATGAGCAATGTTGATAAAATGTGGAAGGGTCTAGAAAACATCAAAGTACAACTAAAAGACTCTGCAGCTACCCAGGTAAGAGCAGGTGCTAAAGAAGGAGCAAGAGAAGCTAGAATAAGAAAAAGAAAAAAAAGTTAAAAAATGAAAAAAGAACGCACATTTATTTCAAGAACAAAAGAAGGAGTTTGGAAATATTGGCTAGCATATCATTGGGACGGAAGCTCCTATATTTCTGCAGTCACTAGAATTAAATAAGTAACTAAAGTTTAAAATGAAGATACACGTATATGTAAAATATGGTCACGATGAGTTTGGAGAATACGTAGAAACATTATATTTTCCAGAAATGGTTCCTGAATCAGAAAACTTAGAATATGTAGGAATGATTGATAAATCTAAAGTAAACTTACATGAAGACACAAAAACATACATATAAGCCTTTACCAGAAAACTTTGAAATTAAACCTAGCCCTATTCATGGCCAAGGTTTATTTTATACAGGAGATGGTCTAGATAAAGATCATTTTATAGGAATAACACACATACACTCTTCTCTAATTCCTCAAGATAATTTTGATTTTGCAATCCCAACGGAACAAGGGTTTTCTTTTTTAAAGAAACAAAAAGACGAAGTATTCCCGAATGGTTTAATAAGAACCCCTTTAGGAGGATTCATAAATCACAGCGAAGAACCCAACATAGAAATGAAATATATAGGTCATGGAATCTGGGGAATAATAGCTTCCAAGGAAATTAAAACCGGAGACGAGATAGTAGCAGATTATAAATTTACCCCTTGTGGGGTAATCTCGGAATAAAGTAATCAAAGTAACCAAAGTAACCAAAATAAATAAAAACCATGATGGAACTATTACAACTAAGTACAAATTGGTGTGCGCCTTGCAAAGCAGCAAAAGAATATATCACCTCTAACTTTGACGTAGAACTTTTAAACTATAGTTACATTGCCCTAGACAACCTAGAAGAAATTCCCGAAAACCATATTAACGTAATTAAAGAACTAAAACCCAAAAGCGTACCAATGTTTGTGGTTTTGGGAGATGGGCAAATAGTTTACACTTTTACAGGATTTGATAAAGTAGAAATAGATAAGTATGCTGCGTTTGTAAAAAAACAAAGCGCAACAAAAATAAAAGACTCAATCTCACTATTAAACTCGGAACCAATTATAAACACGGTTAGCTTCGATAGTGATTTTGATCTTGACGATGAAGACGAAATGGAATATTAAATGTCAAAAGCCCAGTTTAAAGCCAGTAAAATAACCGATATCCCTGAAGAATATCTAGAGTACAAAGGACACCGACCAATAAGAATATTCCCTGAGCTTTACGATATTTCTGCATGTATTAACCAAAGTCATCCTGTGTATCATCCAGATACATCTCAGTATGAGAGATATTGGTATGAGCAAGAACGAAGATGTATAGAGGGTTTATGGTTTGAAGATAAAAAAGAAGATAAAGGAGGTTGGAGATACATGCCCCCACAACTATACTTCTATATAAACTTCTGCATAATTGAAGACGAAGATGAATTAGGCGGAAGTACCAACACTGTTATCCACCCAAAATTAAGAGATGTAGATTGGATGGTTTCTTACGGTTGGTTAGCAGCTAGAAGGTTCAGTGGTTTCGAAGATGATGAAAATTTCACATGTCACAGAATAGTAGAAAAACTAGAAAAAGGAGAAAGACTCACACCAAAAGAACAACTTATTTTAGATCGTGAAGACGAGGATACTGTTGGTCTTTCAATCTTCAAAAAAGACGGAACCTATAAAAAATACATAGACGCTAGAGAATATCTTTACAAAACCCACGATAAACCCTTAGGTCTTCCCTTATACGAAAATGAAGCTAAAAATTTTTTTATCCTAGGAGCTAGGGGTTGGGGAAAATCATATATGGCTGCTGAACTTATCATAGGTCATGAATTTAACTTTTCTGGACAAACAAGATTAGACCAACTTCCTCAACCTGAAACAATCTTTGTAGGAGCAGCGGCCCAAGATAAATCTTCAGAGCTTCTTAAAAAGTTCTTCTTGAATCAGGAAAGACTTAAAGAAAACTATGGAGCCTACGGACAAGGAGAAGAATTTATCCCAGGATATTTTTACAACCAAGTATTAGGAACACTTAAACCTAATAATGCAAGCTCCCCTTACAGATGTGAGTACGAGTATAAAGAAGGTGGAACAAGAAAAATAGGGGGCACAGGCACTAAAATATTACATAAACCCTTTACTGTAGAAAATCCTCAAGCAGCTGTAGGTAACCGTTGTCCCGTTATGGTTATCGAAGAGGTTGGTCTTCTAGAAAACCTTCTAGCGGTACACGCAGCAAATGAAACCTGTCAAAAACGTAGAACAAAATTTGGATCTTCTCTCTACATAGGTACAGGTGGTAATATGGAAAAAATTATAGAAAGTAAAATAGTTTTTGAAGACCCAGAAAAATATGAATTTTTATCTTACACAGATGTATGGGAAAATAGACCCACTGGTATAGGTTTCTTTCTACCAGCTTATTATGTAGATAACGACTTTAAAGATAAACAAGGAAATACTAAAATAGAACTTGCTTTTGCCGAAGAGGTCTTTCAAAGAAAACTAAGAGAGAAAGCTTCAAATAGTCTCGCTTTAGATGGTTATATTATGGCTCGTCCAATTGTACCATCAGAAATGTTCTTAAGTCCATCTGCAAACGTTTTCCCAATAGCTCTCTTAAGAGAAAGGGATGCGGAGCTAACAATTAGAAAAACATTTAACTCAGTAGCTTCAATAGGAAGATTAGAATGGGTAGAAACAGGAAAAAACCAAGCAAAAGAAGTTAAATGGATAGAAGATCTATCTCCCACAAGACTTCATAAACCAATAACACAGTTAAACCTAGATTCTTATAGAGGAAATCTAGCCTCATCTATTGTTATCTATGAGCACCCTGTGGATAATATTCCCGCACCAACTTATAAAAAATCCCTCTATAAAATAACCTATGACCCTGTAAGAGATGATAAATTCGGTACGTCACTGGGATCTATTTTAGTTTTTAAAGGATACACAGAAGATAATTGGAACCAAGGGCTCCAATACACAATAGTAGCAGAATGGATAGGAAGATTAGATCAAGTCTACGATATTCATGAAATAGCAATTAAACTAGCCTACTATTATAATTCCCTAGTTCTTTTTGAAAACAACATCCCAGGATTTAAAACATACTGTAAAGATAAAGGACACCTACAAAAACTTATGATAGATCCAAAGGAGGCCGTATCTAAAGCTGTACTTAATCACACACATAAGTATGATTACGGAATAAATATGACCCCACAATCTCTACATATATTAGCAGAACAGTTGGGAAGACAGTATCTTTTAGAAGAGTGGGGAAGCAAAACAAACACACACAAACTTATGTCCCCTAGACTAGTAAAGGAATTAATGGCTTACGAGCATGATAAAAAAGGAGCATTTGACCACGCATCTTCTTTTAAAATGTTAATGTTGTGGCTTTCCAACGAGAGAGAAAATGTAGCCTACAAAGAAGAGGTGAATAAAAAAAGATACGACGCAATAAACTCTCACGCCAAGAGTCTCTTAAGAACTTATAATGTTCAAAAAAGAAACCCCTGGTTCAATACTTAAAACTTAAATCAACCAAAATGTCATTCGATAGAGGACAAACTTACGACAAATACTCAAACGAATATATTAGCTCTCTAGGAGATCCCTCAGTCTTAAACAGAAGGTTAACCTGGAATCAAAAGAAAGCTAAAGATTGTGAGTGGATGAAACAATGTATCCGTTTTATAGACGGTCAATATAATTGTTATGGAGATTCCAAAAGAATGGATAGGTTAGATATGAATTATCAACTTGCAAATGGCTTCGGTGAAGAAGCTATGCGTAAGTATGGTGAAAAAAATCTAATCCCAGAACTCTTAGAAGAGGGTTTCACAAACGAAGAAATCTATGGAAACTTCCAACACCATCCCGTAATCCAACAAGTTTATAACGCAATGGTAGGTGAACAACAACTTCGTCCACTAACTCCTATTGCTCTAGATACTTCTCCTTTCTCCATGAATCAAAGAAGGAGAAAGAAGTTGGAAATGTCTCAACAATACTTACATGAGCAAATAATAGCTCCAATTAATAAAAGAATTGAAGCTCAAGTACAAGAGAGATATGCAAGAGAATACGGTGTCGAAGATCTCTTCTCTCTTTCTCCTGAAGAACAAATGAACTTCCAAAGTGAAGTAGATCAAAGGACTAAAGCTGCTACCCCTAAAGAAATCCTAGAATACATGAGAAAGGACTATAAAAGTCCAGGATCTATTCAAGCTCAAAAGATTCTAGACTTTATAATGTCTGACCTAGATTTAAAGTTTTTAACAGATGAAAATTTCAAAAACCTTCTTATAGCAGGAAAAGAAATTTATAGGGTAGGAGTAAGAAACGGAAGAACCTTTATAGAGATAGTTAACCCAATGGGTTTCTACGAAATGTCTAGACCCAACTCCATTTTTATTGAAGATGGTGTAGCTTGGAAATACGAACAACGTATAATGTACAACGATCTTTATAGTTGGCATTCCGAAGAAATAGGAAACAGTAAAACTTTAAAAGATAAGTTAAATCACCTAACTTTCGGAATAGGAGGTAGAGGAAAGTTCGGAGAACCTCATCCACAAGCTGTATATGAAATTCAAAGAGGAAATACAGACTTCATTAAAAACTCTCCAAACGTAATGACTATAGAAGGTCAACAATATCTTCAAGACGCTCTAAGTTCAAAGTCAAATAGACAAAGAGGTGGAGAAGTAAGATACGTACACGCTGCTTATAAAGGTCTTAGAAAAATAAAACAAATAACCAGATACAATTCTGATAAGGATAGATTAAAAACAATCTTTATAGACGAATCTTATACCTTCAACCCTTTAAAAACAGATGAAAACGGTTATAGGGATATAGAAGAACACATAATGTGGATACCTGAGATTTATGAAGGAGCTCAAGTAGAAAACGATATCTATCTAGGCCTAGGTGCCACCCCTTATCAATATAAATCTCTAGATAATCCATTTAGTGTTCAAGGACCATATGTAGGAGGCTCTTATTCAAAGTTAATGAACAACACTTCTGACACGGCTCCTATTGATCCTGCAAAAGCTTGGCAATATAAATTTAATTTACAAATGGCTCGTATCCACGAGTTAGAAGCCACAGATTTAGGAACAGTGTTATCTACAACCCTAAATTCAATCCCCCAAGATTGGAGTTATAGAAAACACTTCTTAATGATGAAGTATGGTAAAATAGCTTTAACAGATACAACTGCAGAAGGTTTTGATCCTGCTCACGTACAAATAATCAAACAACTAGACTTAAGTACAACAAATAAAATAGCAGATGCTCTTCAGTACTTGGATTTTCTTAGACATCAAATTATCCTCTCTATGAGTTACAATCCCTCTAGATTAGGATTACAAGGACCCACGGTACCGGTTACAAACAACCAACAAAACATAATTCAATCTAGCTATCAAACAAACGATATATTCGCAATCCATAACAAGATAGCAGAAAACCTATTAAACGTAGGTGTAGACGTTACTAAATATGCCCTCAGAGAAATGGATAGCAATTCTATAAAGGGATTCATTTTAGATGACTTAAGTATAGCAGAATTAGATTTAAATTGGGAACTCTTAGATATGTCTGAGATTAACGTTAAAATCAAGAACTCTTCCCAAGAATATCAAGATGTTCAAGAAGTAAAACAACTCTTACAGCCTCTAGCACAAAACGGAATGTTAACTGCCCCCGATATTATAAGAATTCAATTCTCAAAGAGTAAGGCAGAAATTATGAATTATGCTGAAGATGCGTTCGAGAAAAGTGAAGAAAGAGCTAGACAAGCTCAAGAAGCCCAACAACAAATGCTTCAAAAACAACAAGAATTTGAAACAGCAATGCTTCAAATGCAACACCAAATGGAGATGGAAAAAGAATCTCGCAAACAGCAAATGGAAATATTTAAAGAAGTTATTGCTTCTAGTAGATTTGCTCAAGAGAAAGACATCGATAAAGATAATCGAAACGATGACATAGAAAAAGAAGAAGCTAAACAATTAAATGAGAATGAAAGATTCAATAGAGAGCTTGCATTTAAGCGCGAAGAACTCAGAGAAAAAACAAAATTAGAAAAGGAAAAAATGAAAAATGAATTACAAAAAGAGAAAATGAGAGCAAGAAATAAACCAAAACCATCAAAATAGTAATAAATAAAAATAACAATTAGCTATACGCAAAAACCTTTTTTAATGTATATTATGATAAATATTGAAATTTGTATAAAAAATGTTAATATATTTGTAACCGAAAACGCACAAGTATGAAAAAAGATAATGCCTTTCAAACGATAGGCGACATGGAATTGGGAGACCTTTCCTCGCCTACAATTATTGAAAATAACAATTTTTTTGATTTCGATCTTCCCGTAGAAGAAACAGAAGTAGAGGTGGAAATTGAAAATACTCCTTCTGGAGATTTAGGAGACTTGGGTGAATTAGAAAGAAAACCTAAGCCTTCAAAAAAACCTAAGGAGAAAATAGAAGATCTAGAAGATCTAGAAGATTTAGAGGATTCAGAGAATCCAGAAGATCCTGATTTATCTAAAGAAACAGAGGTTGTTACCCTAGACAAAGAGACTGATTATGAAGATTATTCGGACTATGCTCTAATTGCTATTAAACAAATAGAAGAGGGATCTTGGGATCTAGACAAAAAAGATATCCCAAAAGACCTAGACCTTCTCACACTTTCTGAATTGTTCGAGGCTCAAAATACGGCTACTCAGGAAAAAATAAAAGAAGATGTTTTATCTCAGGTAGAAGAATATTCTAACTACATAAAACATTTAATGGCTGGTGGAAGCCCAGAAACAGTTCAAGATTTAATAACAATTAATAAACTATCCTCTTTAGATACTGATGTAGAGGATAATCAAAAACAAATATTAAGAGTATATTTTGAGCTTAAACAAGTCGATGAAGATACTATCGACGATACTATTGAAGCAATTCTAGATAAAGGAAAGGGTAAACAAAAAACAGAAGAAGCCTTATCCTTGCTTGAATCTTACGAACAAAGGGTTCTAGAAAACGAACAATTAAAGATTCAAGAATATAGAAATGCTCAAAAAAAGAACTACGAAGATTACGTAAATAACGTAACTAAAATAGTTAGTACAGGAAAAGTAGGTGGGGTAAACTTAAGCAAAAAGAAACAAAAGCAAGTTCTAGATGCAATGTTTAAGCCTACTGAAGTTGTTAGCTTTCAAAATCCACAAACGGGTAAAATTGAAAAACAACGAGTAACTAAATCCAAATTGCTATTCGACGAAGCTAGCAAAAATCCTGAGAAGTTAGCAGCTATGGTTCTTTGGCTTTTAGACGGTGGTACTTTTGAAACAGTTAAAAATGATATTGAAACTGAAAAAAATATCTCTCTTAGAGAAATACTAAAAGCTAGAAAAACTATAACTGTAGAAAGACCTAAATCAGACAATGCGTTTGAAATATTAGCTGAAAAAGCAAGTAGAATGAATTTTTAATTTAATTTAACCAATTTAACTTTAATCTCAACCAATACTAATGAGACCAACACAAGCAATTTCTAAATTTAAAATCTACCAAGAGAACACCAGCATCCAGAATTACTGGCACAACTACGCTGATGAAAACGTTCTATTGGTTACTCACCCTAGAGTAAAGCCTGTAACGGATCTTACCGATCCCATTATGAAATATGTTTCTACACAGGCACCTTCCCTAACCGATAAGAGAACCGCTCTTATGGATTTCTTGATGGGTTCAGGAAGAACAAGAGAAATCGATACAGATTGGGTTTCCTGGAAACTCTTAGGAACAGGTGAGTTATTTACTGTATCAGGCGAAAACCTGATGGAAGGCGTAACCTATCCTGGCTTGAATAACAGCATCATCAAACTTAAGTTGAATAGTCAACGTTTTGTTCCTGGCGATGTTATTTGTCCGGATATCGCAAAAGACAATCAACTTGTAGTAGAAGAATTACCAGAAGATGATGGTACATACTTTATCTATACTACAAGATTGGCTGCTAGAAGCGAAACAGAATACTTCCCGCCTGAGCTTTTGGCAAGTACTCTTAACTGGATCAAGATAGATGCTGTTTATGCAGAAGCATCCAGAGGATACGGTTCTACTGAGTACATGGGTGCATCTTACCTTGAGTTTGCTAGTTCTTTAACGGACTATGGTAAACAAGTAGAGGTAACTAATAAAGCACACCAACTTAACCTTAAAATGGAATTCTATGATTCCAATGATGTTAAATTGGAACAATATCCTGCCCAGATAATTTCCTATATTGAAGCACAATTCTTACAGGAAGCTAAATGGGAAAAAGAAAAGCGATTATTCTACGGTAGAAGCTCTGGAGGTCAATTAATTGATCCATCGAGTGGATATCATCGGAGAATTGGTCCAGGTCTTATAGAGTTCTTGGAAGATGGCAATCACATTCCCTATCCGGTTACTGGTGGTTCTTTGGATATGTTCGAAGATTTCTTGACCTCAATTTGGTTTGATAGAGTAGATCCTGCGCGTAGAAATGTAGTTGCTTACACAGGCCAAGGAGGTTTGAAACTTTGGAGAGACTGGTTGGCAGAAAAAGATCTTCTGCAGACATACTGGAAATCTTTTGGTGATGCTACTCGTCAAGCTATGAGTTATGATTCTAAAAACTATAGTGGTTATAAAATCAATACCTCTCAGCC